>Ga0228536_1000052_pt1 | contig 281427 bp, 248 predicted proteins | sample SJ1Smetagenome_FD_168611 | JGI IMG/M metagenome (GOLD analysis project Ga0228536, IMG submission 168611) | Enriched culture of PCE-dechlorinating microbial communities from Ithaca, New York, USA - SJ1.S | ecosystem: Engineered > Modeled > Simulated communities (microbial... > Unclassified... | reverse complement strand
CCCTTCTCGTGGATGCGCAGCATCAGAAACTGCCCGGCCCGGCACGTGCGCGCCACCAGCGGCGCCGATACCCGCATGTGCCACGTCCGCTCCGTCAAAACCTGCTTTGATAGTATGGTGTGCATGGTATGGATCCGTGTCTGTGAAGTGGATGCATTCGCCGGCAAAGTATGTACCCTCAGTGCACATCCTCCTCCGGCGCGTGTACAGCGCCCACCCGAGTATCCGTCGGAAGGGCGCCGCAAGACGCCCCGTATATATACAGATTTTTTTTAAAGGTAAAACTTTTTTTCTTGACGAGCTTTTTCCGGAAATTATGAGTACACAAAAATACCTACCCTAAGTAAACAGAGTAGGCAGTGGTGCAATGATGCGAGATTTTCACCGGCGAAACGGCCGTTATATGAGATTCAAGGAAAGTATCCTGAAAACGGCGGATGGAGTCGTCCGGAGTGAACAAGGGATGACTTCATTTGCCGAAACCGGGATTATTCACGCCGGTCAAGGACCTCCCGCACCTTTCTCAGGAACGACAGCGGGATAATGGGCTTTTCCACGAAGGCGAACCCCTCGTCGACAAATCCTTTTCTATTGATGAAATCCGCGCTGTACCCGCTCATGAAAATGGTCCGCACCCCCGGACGAATGCGTCGAATCTCTTCGAAAGCCTCCCGGGCGTTTTTCTTCGGCATGACCACGTCGAGAATGATGAGATGAATGCTATCCTCATGTGCCGAAAAAACATCCACGGCGGCTTGCCCGTCCGCCGCCTCGATAACGGAATAGCCGCACTCCTCGAGAAGCGACTTGTGCAGTTGCCTCACTTCGTCGTCATCTTCCGCCACAAGGACGGTTTCCGTTCCGCGGGGCGGCAGGAAGGGTTCATGGTTGTCCGAGTTTCTCCTGTCGGGGGAGATGAGGGGAAGATAGATCCTGAACGTCGTCCCCTTCCCCTCTTCGCTCTCAACCGCGATGTAGCCGTTATGCTCCTTTACGATGCCGTAGGCGATGGAAAGCCCCAGCCCGGTCCCCTTCCCGACCTCCTTGGTTGTGAAGAACGGTTCGAACAGTCGTTCCCTGTCTTTCCCCTCGATACCGGAACCGGTGTCGGTGACGGACAGGCAGGCATACCGCAGCGGCTCGGCGCTCCCGGGCGCGGCGGGGTGATTTCGCTCTATCTCCAGAACACTGGTAACAATCCGCAGAACCCCGCCCTCGGGCATGGCGTCCCGCGCGTTGGTGGCCAGATTCATCAGAACCTGTTCCATTTGCCCGGTATCGGCCATCACCACCAGATCGCGGTCTTCGAGGAAGATCTGCTGCTCGATGTCTTCGCCGATGATCCGTTCCAGGAATTTCCGCACGTTTCGCACAATGCCGTTCAGCTCCACCGGCTGGGGATTGATGACCTGTTTCCTGCTGAATGCCAGGAGACCCTGGGTCAGACCGGCGGCACGCTCCGCTGAAGCCAGAATCTGCTCGACATAGTTCCTGGGTTGATTATCGCCGGTCATTTTCAAGAGGATAAGATGTGCATACCCGATTATCGCGGTAAGGATATTGTTGAAGTCGTGGGCAATCCCGCCGGCAAGCTGGCCGACCGCCTCCATCTTGTGGGACTGGCGCAGCTGATCTTCCAGCCGATCGCGCTCCGCCTCGGCCCGCTTGCGCGCCGAGATATCGCGCACCACCTCCAGCAGGCGCTCCTTTCCTCCGATGACGGCGCGTTTCAGGCTCACCTCAACCCAGAATTCCCGTCCGTCTTTCGATCGCGCCCTTTCCTCGAAAAGCCGTGTCTCCCCGCCAACCGCCTTTACCATCCGCTCCCCGGAGACCTCTTCCGACCACGTCACTTCACCCGAACCGGTCAGGCCCCTTTTCATACACAGCGATTCGTCACGGGTGTATCCGTACAGCTCGCACATGCGCCGATTCACGTCCAGGATCTCGCCGGTCTCGATATCATGCACGATGATGGCGTCATTGGCTGCGTCGAAGATGGCGCGATAATTGGCCTCCGATGTCCGCAACGCCTCTTCGGCAATCTTCCGATCGTTGATGTCGGCGGAAGTCCCGGCCATGCGGAGAGGAGTTCCGCTTGCATCGCGCGAAACCACCTTGCCGCGATCGAGAAACCACTTCCATTCACCTGACTTGCACCGGACCCGGTATTCCACGGTATGCCGGTCAGCCCGTCCCTCCAGGTGATCATGGAAACTCCCCATCACATCAGGCAGGTCATCCGGGTGAATGAGATCTTTCCAGTCGTCGAGATTCATGATGACCGTATTGTCATCGTACCCCAGGATATCGGCCCAGCGACGATTGTGCCGCACCTCACGCGCAACCAGATCCATGTCCCACGTGACGTAATTGCTCCCCTCCAGCGCCAGTTTCAGGCGCTCCTCGCTCGCGCGGATCGATTCCTCCGCCGTCCGTCGCCTCCTCATCAGCAGCAGCGAAAGTATAATGAAGGTACCGGCAAGGACTATATGAATTGCCGCGACACCGATCTTGAATTTGTTGTAGGCGGCAAGGAAGTCGCTCTGCTCCACCCCCACGAACAGGGCGCCGACCACCCTCCCTCCGGAGTCCCGGATCGGGTCATAGGCAACGAAATAGGGAACACCAAGGATAGTGCTCTCGCCGCGATAGGACTTCCCTTGCCGGAAAAGCGCGTCACGGGCCGGGCCGTCGAGCCTGGTGCCGACGGCCCGGGTTCCGTCCGGCAGCAGGACATTGGTTGAGACCCGCACATCACCCATGAACACGGTTGCCCTGCCGCCGAAGATCTCCTTCACCGTGTCCGGCAGATCGAAATTGCCGTTGATTACGTAGTCGCCGACAACCAGTTTTCCCTTCACGATGCCTATCGTTTTCCCCTTTGCCCTCAGCAGTTCCCAGAAGGTCTTTATGTGGCTCTCCTGAAGCTGCATGGCTTGACGAACGGCCTCGCGCCGAATCTCTACAAGGGAAAAAATCGTCGTAAGCGAGATGGCGCTCACGGCGATGACCCCGTAGAGGAAAATCTGTCTGGTTGATTTTTTGAGCGGCATGGAGTACTCCCATTGCTGCCACCACTAAGGGGGCTCGCATTTTTTGTTATATTATTTTCATTAATAATAACGCACGCATGACCCCGTGCTTCAAGCCTATGTACGGTACACACCCCGTATCTCCGCTTGCAATCACCGCATGAATCCGGTAGATAGTGTTGGTCCGGGAACCTTCTGAACGGGTGACGGACCGGGTTTTCCCGCGGACAGACACCTTTCGGAGCGACACCCATGAAGAAGAAAAAAAAGACTCCCCCGCCCGCCGGTACCGGCGCATCCGCCGCGGATCCCGGCCGGGGCCGGGCACTGAGCATCGACAAGGCCCTGGATTTCGCGGTCCAGCACCACCAGGCGGGCAATCTTGAGGCGGCCGAGAGCATCTATTGCCAGGTCCTCCGGTATCAACCGGACAACCCGATGGCGCTCCACCTCCTGGGCGTCATCGCCTTCCAGCGGAAACGGTATGAACAGGCAGCGGAACTCATCGGCAGAGCCCTGGCACGGAAACCGGACTACGCCGACGCCCATTCCAACCTGGGGAACGCATTCCGGGAAATGGGACGGCTGGATGAGGCGGAAAAGAGCTATCGGAAGGCAATCGCCTTAAATCCGGGTTTCGCAATGGCCCATTACAATCTGGGGGCCGTTCTTCTGAGCCGGTCGCTCCACGGGGAAGCCGTGGAGAGCTTCCGCCGCGCCATAGCCGCCAACCCGCGACTGGCCGAGGCCCATGTCAATCTCGGCAACGCCTGCAAGGAAACGGGGAAGCTGGACGAGGCGGAGAAGAGCTACCGGAAAGCCCTCGACATCCGACCCGATCTGGCCGTGGCCCAGTATAACCTGGGGAACGTCCTCCTGGAAAAGAGCTGCCCCGCGGAAGCCGCGACTCACTACCAGCGGGCGCTGACCCTGAATCCGGGGTACCATGAAGCGCGGCTGAACCTGGGCGCAGTGCTGCGGGACCTGGGCAGGATGGAAGATGCGGCCGCCTGTTATGAACGCGCCCTGGCGGAGGATCCTGAAAACCCGGACATCCATGTGAATCTCGGCGCAGTGCTGCGGAACCTGGGCAGGGCCTCCGAGGCCGAGTCCCGGTACCGGAAGGCTCTGTCCCTTGCCCCCGATTACTCCCTCGCCCACTTCAACCTGGGCAACGCACTCCGGGACCAGGGGCGGATCGAGGAAGCCGTGGCCAGCTTTGAGAGGGCCGTGGCCCTGACCCCGGACTGCCCGTCCCTGTACAGCAACCTGGGCAACGCCCTCCGCGACCTGGGCAGACTGGAAGACGCGGTCGGCGTCTACCGGAAGGCGCTGGTTCTGGAGCCGGAGAACGCCGAAGCGCGCGTGAACCTGGGCAACGCCTTCAAGGAGATGGGACGGCTGGCAGAGGCCGAGGATTCGTACCGGAATGCGCTGCTGGTCCAGCCCGACATGGCGCAGACCCACTTCAACCTGGGAACGGTCTATCAGGACCAGTGCCGTATCACGGAAGCGATTTCCTGCTATCGACGGGCTCTCGCCCTCAGACCGGACCACGTCATCGCCCACAGCAACCTGCTCATGAATATCCAGTACGATCCGGACTCTACCCCGGAAACCCTGTTGGAGGAATCACTGGACTGGGAGCGTAAACATCTGGCCGGAATCCATGCCGCGGACGCCCATCCCAACGACCCGGACCCGGAACGGCGCATCAGGATCGGCTACGTATCGGGTGATTTCCGGCGACACCCGGTCGGATATTTTCTCGACGGCGTGCTCGCCTGTCACGATCCGGAACGCTTCGAGGTCTTCTGCTATGCAAACCAGAGCTTCGGCGACGACCTTACCGATCGCCTGCGGAAAAACGCCCATCACTGGCGGGACACTTTCGGGAGTCCCGACGAACGAGTGGAGGAACTGATCCGGAAGGACAGCGTGGATATCCTTGTGGACCTGTCGGGCCACACGGCGCGCAATCTCCTGACTGTCTTCGGCCGGAAACCGGCGCCGGTGCAGGCGACCTGGGCCGGATACGTGGGCACAACCGGTCTCTCCGCCATGGACTACCTGATCTCCGACGACAGGGAAACCCCCCACGGTTCGGACGGCTGGTATCGTGAGAAGGTTATACGCCTTCCCGACTGCTACGTATGCTACACCCCACCGGACTATGCGCCGCCGGTTGCGCCCCTTCCCGCCCGAAGAAACGGATTCATCACCTTCGGCTGCTTCAACAACCTGGCAAAGCTGAACTCCCGCGTGGTTGAGCTCTGGACGAGACTCCTGCGGGAGGTCCCCGATGCGCGGCTGCTGCTGGTAACCAAAGCCCTCGGCGATGCGCCGACACGGGAACGTTTCCGGGAACCGTTCATCCGGGCAGGCGTGGAAGACCGTGTCATGTTCCACGGGATGGTCCCCCACCCGGAACTCATGGCGCGGTACGGCGAAGTCGATATCGCACTTGATCCGTTCCCCTATTCCGGGGGACTCACCACCCTGGAAAGCCTGTGGATGGGGGTACCGGTCATCACCCTCGGCGGGGATCGCTTCGCCGCCCGCCACTCCCTCAGCCACCTGACGGCCGTGGGGCTGGCCGAGCTCATCGCAACCGACCGGGACTCCTACATCGAGATCGCTGTTTCACTTGCCGGGGATATTCCCGGAATGGAATCGCTCCGCATTGGCCTGCGGGAAAGGATGGCCTCGTCACCCCTGTGCGATTGCCCGCGATTCACCCGCAGCCTGGAGGAGGCGTACCGCACCATGTGGCGGACATGGTGCGGGAAAAGACAGTCTATGTGATCCCCTTGCCGTTCAGGAACGGCCCGTACTTCTTGTCAACACCCTGGATATGGTTGGTGAGCCAGTCTCTGAGAAAGGTCATCACGGTCTGGCTCAGGAGCGCGCTCCCTTCCACGAATCCCTTCTGGAAATCCAGCACCGTCATGGTGAGCTGGTTGTGCTCCTTTTTATGGTTCTCGTAGCCGGGATACCCATGGGCCTTCATGAGCCTGTCCTCGGCCGCAAAGTGGTTCCGGGTATACTCGATCAGCCCGTTCAGGACATCGCCGATGACCTGTTTCCCCTGCCCCGCCTTCATGGCGTCATGCAGCTGGTTAATGAGATTCATGAGCTGCTTGTGCTCCTCGTCGAACTGCCGGACCTGCACGCTGAATTTTTCGCTCCACGTGAGTAACGCCATTGCTCCTCCTTGTAATTGCGATTCCCGCATTACAAAAGGTATCGGCAGGATCCCACATAACTTGAGACAAGATTGGCGAGACATCGGCATGGGGACCGTACAGGAGCGGAAAGGTAAGCCCATCGGCCGGCGCCGGCCGGGGCACGTCGGACGGGAGAATCAGTCTGGATTCGGCGGTTGAAGTCATCCTTCGTTCTCTTCGGACGTCTCCAACCGCCGTATGTGGGGTCAGTTGGCGCAGCTGGCCAGACGACCTCCGGCACGGCGGCATCCCTGCCAGGTCCCGCGCCTCTTCAGCTCATGGACGATGGAGTACCACATGGCATTGTTCTTCAGATCCCAGGAAGGGGCAACGCGGATGGCGAGAGGGGCGGAACCGTAGAGCCGCTGGATGGTGACGCGGGGCGGGATCATCTCCAGAAAGTCGCACACCGCGGCCACATAGTCACGATGGCCCAGGGGGGTAAACTCGCCGCGGTCATACATATCGGCAAGTATGGTTCCCCGCACGGCATGGAGCTGGTGGATCTTCAGGGAGTCAACGGGAAGGGAGGAGATTATTTCGGCGGTCTTCAGGAAATCTTCACGGGTCTGGCCGGGAAATCCGTAGATGAGGTGGGTGCAGATCTCGAACCCGCGGCCGGCGGCACGGTCGATCGCTTCCCGATACTCGGCAACCCGGTGACCCCGGTTTATGCGCTCCAGTATCCGGTCGTCCATGAACTGGAGTCCCAGTTCCAGGCAGACATACCGGTCCCGGGCTATCTCCTCCAGCAGGGACAGCGACCCTTCGCTCAGGCAGTCCGGACGCGTTCCCACGGAAATACCGACCACGTCCGGGTGGTCGAGTGCGCGAAAGTAGAGGTCGCGGAGCCTGTCAACGGGACCATACGTGTTGGAGTATTTCTGGAAATAGATGATGAATTTCCCGCTGCCGAGCCGCACGCGGTGGTATGCAATCCCCGCCGCCACCTGCTCCTCGATGGAGATGGTATCGAGAGTGGCGCCGGGCGAGAAGGAGCGGTTGTCGCAGTAGATACAGCCTCCGGTCCCCTTGGTCCCGTCGCGGTTCGGGCAGGTGAACCCGCCGTCCACGTTGACCTTGCTTACCCGGCGCCCGAAGCGGCGGCGCAGGTGGGAACCGTAGGAGTTGAAACGGAGATCGGGATGAATGAGGTGTGTGTACATGATAAATTCGGGCACGAGGCAAAGGGCAAAGGGCACGAGGAAGACCTCGACCGATACCGTCTCTCACCCTTTGCCTTGTGCCCTTTGCCTTTTGCCTTATGCCCTTTGCCTCGTGCCTTCCCCCAGCATCTCCAGCATCTCCCGCGCGGCACGCTCCGGATCGTCCGCCGCCAGGATGGCGGAGATAAGGGCGATCCCGTGGGCTCCGGCGCCGAGGACCGACCGGATTGTATCCTTCTTGATGCCGCCAAGGGCGAAAACCGGCAGCCGGACAATCCGGCACGCCTCGGCCAGCCGCCCGGTCCCGAGCGGCTCCCCGTACGGGGCCTTGGAGGGGGTGTGGTAAACGGGACTGAAGGTGATGAAATCCGCGCCGCTTTCCCGGGCATCCAGCGCCCTTTCCAGGCCATGGCACGAGACGCCGACGAGCAGTCGATCGCCGGCCATCTCCCTGACCCGTGCAACCGGCACGCTGCTCTCGCCCAGGTGGACGCCGTCGGCGCCGGTTGCCAGGGCGATGTCGAGCCGGTCGTTGATCAGAAGCTTCGCCCCGTACCGGGAGGTGAGAGATCTCAGTTCGCATGCCAGGTCGAACAGCTCCCGGCTGGAAAGGTCCTTTTCCCGCAACTGCACGGCCCGGACCCCGCCGCGGAGCGCAGCTTCAACCGCTTCGCAGAGAGTACCGCCCGACACCTGTTTCCGGTCGGTAATCAGGTACAGAGTGAAATCCACCTTCGCGTTTCCAGGCATGCCGTGGTCCTTTGCCTTTTGCCCTTTGCCCTTTGCCTTCTGCCCTTTGCCTTCTGCCCTTTGTCTTTTGCCCTTTGCCTTCTGCCCTTTGCCTTCTGCCCTTTGCCTTCTGCCCTTTGCCCTTTGCCCGCCTCTACCCCACCATTCCCTCGATGGGGCTGGACGCAGTCGCATAGAGCTTTTTCGGAATCCGTCCCGCCTTGTAGGCGAGACGCCCGGCAATGACCGCCAGTTTCATGGCTTCGGCCATGGCAACCGGGTCCTTGGCCCCGGCAATGCCGGTATTCATCAGCACGCCGTCACACCCCAGCTCCATGGCGATGGCGGCGTCGGACGCGGTGCCGACCCCGGCGTCCACGATAACCGGGACCTTTACGTTTTCCATGATGATCCGGATGTTGTAGGGATTCCGGATACCAAGGCCGCTGCCGATGGGGGCGCCGAGCGGCATCACCGCCGCGCACCCCAGGTCTTCCAGCTTCCTGCAGACAATCGGGTCGTCGCTGGTATAGGGAAGAACGGTAAAGCCTTCGCTGATGAGTATCTTTGCGGCCTTTAGGAGTTCCTCGTTGTCGGGAAACAGTGTCTTCTCGTCCCCCAGGACCTCCAGCTTGACGAAGTCCGACAGGCCCGCCTCACGCGCCAGACGGCAGGTGCGGACCGCGTCGTCGGCGGTATAGCACCCCGCGGTGTTGGGGAGCAGGGTATATTTTTTCGGGTCGATGTAATCGAGCAGCGACTCCTTGCTCCGATCGGAGATATTCACCCGTCGTACGGCCACCGTCACGATCTCCGCCCCCGACACCTCGATTGCCCGCGCCATCTGCTGGAAATCCGCATATTTACCGGTCCCCACCATGAGCCGTGAAGAAAACTCCTTCCCCGCGATAACCAGTTTGTCCGTTACTCCCGGCATTTCGTTCTCCTTTCCCGTTATCCGCCGCCCACGAACTGGACGATCTCCACCCGATCCCCGTCCCTCAGGGTCGTTGTTCCGTAGTCCGATTTCGGCAGAATCTCCAGATTCAGTTCTATCGCCACCCGCCTCGGGTCGATGTCCAGCTTTTCCAGCAGCCCGAGTACGGAGCAGGCATCGATTGTCTTCCGCTCGCCGTTTATTTGTATTTCCACTTTTTTCTCCATGGTACCGGGCATGATGAACCGCACGGTACGAACCGGAAAATGAAAAAAGCCGCGAAAGCGGCCTTGAGCGCGGAACCCTGCCCGCGGCTCTCGCTTCCCTCCGCCGGAATTACCCGGATCAGGTTCAAAGGGTTGCCCGCCACTTCCGGCAGCGGACTCTCAGTCGAAACTCCCCCAGCGAAGTATCCCGAATTGTCTCATGTCGTGCCGGTCAAACTATGGAAACGAACAAGAACCTGTTTCATCCTCCGGCTGTCTATTAAACTACCAACACGCCGTTGCACTGTCAACCGATTTCCTGCGCGATTCCGGTGCAGTTCCTCAGCACCTCGGCCTGCCGCAACGGGCTACTTTCATCGAGCCCTGATAAGTTCCGCCATTGTCCGGGCATCAACCTTCAATTCCACCGGTTTGCCCCCTTCCCCGTAGCCGATGGTGATCAGGCCGCCGATCAGTTCGCTCTCCATCTCGGCGAACAGAACCTCGCGCGGGTCAAAGAGAAGATTGCCCGAGCGGAGAAAACCCCGCTCCTCCAGTCGCGCCGCCAATGCCTCCTGCTCAGCCTTTTTCACCTTCCTGAACATCTGCTTGCGTACCTGAGGCCCTGAGAACCAGATATCCATCAGCCTGGTATCGTCCGTTACAAGCGGATTCTCGGCGGGAGTGGTGAGCTGGGCCGCGATTACCCGTTCCGCATTGACATAGCGCATGACATACCTCCTGTTTTCCTTTTCATACTACGGATACGGGACAGCGGCAATCCGTGTCCGGTTCGGGAATTCACTGATTCCCCTCTTTGAATACCTGGCTGCGTGAGGCGGGGCAATTTCCCAGAACCAGGATACTCCTGACCTTGTCCAGGAGGGTTCCCGAGGCGAGATCCAACTCGCTGCCCGGAGTAAGGGTACTGACGATGGATTTGCCGATCACGTGCTTCGAGACGCTTCCCTCCCCATCACTGAGGGAGACTCCCCATGAGGAGTGAAACACGAGAGGCCTGCCGTTGATGTTTCCCACATACAGCATAATATGCCCTTTCAGGTAGACGAGGGTGAGGAAAGGATCCCCCTTTTCCCTGAGCACGCGCTCTTTCTCGTCATTGGAGAGGCCATTCAGGGAAATGGCGTTGCCGGAGTGGATCTGGTTGTAGGATCCGCGCGGCAGCCAGATGCCGAACGGAAGGAAGAAGTCCCGGATCATGGAAGAACAGTCCCTGTTATGGTAGAGGCCTCCCCAGCCGTACGGTTTTCCCAACAGCTGGTTCCCCACCATCGCCACGCCTTCCCGGTTCAGATCCAATGGAAATCTTTGCGCCGAATCTTTCGGAATCCGCGCGTTGACCACCCGGACCTGATGACCGTCGGACGGTATCGCTACGGAAACAATATGGAAATTCCCGTTTTCCCCGACACGCGGGAAAAGGGCGCCGACCTTCACTGTCGCTATGGCGCCCCCGTTGGCGTCACTGAGAAGCGCGCCATCCCGTACGACGACCATCAGCTCTCTATTCATCCATTCCCCGGCCTGTGCTTCATTAATGTAGCCCACATCCCTCGATTCGACCCAACCGCTTGCATCAGGTCCTTTCACGAAAACCCAGAGGCCGTCCGCAGAGACATGCAGCACCCTCAGGGGTTCATTCATTGCAACCGCCGCGTTCTGAATTCTGTCGAACGGAAAGTCGTCGGCTTTCTTCAGGAACGGAACCGTTGTGGGGAGGACCCTCATGGATGACGGGGAGAGGGCGACGGCCGGCCTGTCCATGGACGGCAGGCGCTCGAGGTCGCAGTTGGCCAGCAATTCCGCGAGGCGATCAGGAGAAACCTTCCGTCTGTTCTCTCCGTACCACGTCCACTGGGCATGTTCCCGCATTGCCTGGACGGCATCCGCAATATGGGAACGGGGAACGCTTTCTCTCCAGGGAGAGTACTGGTTCCGCAGGAAATCGGCCAGAAGGAAGTCCCGGCAGCCGGGAGCAAGCGCTTGACTGGAACAGTTGGAAGCATAGGTCCGCATGTCCTGGGGCAGAACCTGGACGTCCCGGATTTCGTAGTCATCGGAAATCCGTGTTCCGGACGCCAGGGACCAGGACGGCGCGCAGGAACACAGGATGAGGGTCACTATTGTATGTATGCTCTTTCGGAACGTACTTCTACTCATTGGTCGCCTTTCCGCCGTTGATACTTCCTCCGTCCCATGCCTCCACGCCGGCAAGCGGTACGGATCGGCACGGAAATGGGTCGATGGACACTCATTGTATGCATGATTTACTTGACAAGGCAATGAACAAAGATATAGTGTGCCACCATTAATGTGTTCCGTCTACGGAAATATCCTCCGCTGTTCCATTGACATTCCGACTTCGATTTCCAGGACCCGCCCCCTCGACAACCGGAACTCCAACCCTTCCAGTATCCATGAGGCCCTGTATGTACGCGAAAAAAGCCCCCTCCCACAATCCGGTAACCCTCCGGTTTCAGGACCGTGAACTGGAGAATGCATTCCGGCAGGATTACCATGAGAAAAGCCTTCCCCATCTCCGGCTGGACCTGATGGTGGGGTTATTCCTCTATGCGCTCTTCGGAATTCATGATTACTGGGTCATTCCGGATATCAAGGAATTCGCCTGGATGCTGCGCTACTTTCTGGTCTGCCCCATCCTTTTCGGCGTATTCGCTCTCACCTACTCCGCTTTCTTCCGGAGAGTCGCGCAGCTCTCCATCTTCCTCGCGGGTTTCGCCGCAGGCGCGGGGGTGGTCCTGATGATCATCAAGGCGCTTCCACCCGGCAACTACATGTCCTACGCGGGATTGCTCCTCATACTGCTCTTCTACTTCCGGCAACGCTTCGTCACCGCCTCGGCGCTTACCTGGAGCATCTTCATTCTCTATGAGGCGGTCGCCCTCTGGGATGCGAAAATACCCTCCCATGTACTGTTCAGCAATACGTTCATCCTTTCGACTTTCTCCCTGACGGGCATGTATATGAGCTACACGCTGGAACAGCATGTCAGGTCGGGGTTTCTCCTGCGCCGGACCATCCAGGAAAGAAACGACGAGATTGCAAAGACCAACCAGGTACTGAAGAAAAAAGTGGTGGAACGCAGGCAGGCGGAAACCGCCGTCCAGGATCAGATGAGATTTCTCCGCACGCTTCTGGATACCATTCCGAATCCCATTTTCTACACGGACGTCAATGGACGGTATGCGGGCTGCAACAGCGCGTATGAGATCTTCTTCGGCCAGACGAAAGACGAACTGACCGGGCAGTCCGCCATTGACCTCTACATCGCCGATATCGTCCATGCCACCGGCACAACCGAGACGCAAGCGGACCTGCTGAACGGAATCAGGACGAATGAAGCGGTTCTCAGGCATTCCGACGGAACGAACCGCAACGTGCTTTTCTCCCGGGCAAGTTACGCCGATGTTGAAGGCAAGCCGGCCGGCATGGTCGGTGTCGTTCTGGATATTACCGAATTGAAAAAGGCGGAGGAAGAGAAACACCGCCTGGAAGCCCAACTGTTCCAGTCCCAGAAGATCGAGGCCCTGGGACAACTGGCCGGCGGGATCGCCCATGAATTCAACAACATACTGACCGCCATCCTCGGATACGTTCATCTTATGCGCAAAAACATGAATGAAGGCGACCCGTTGCGGTTCTATGTCGACAACACCATCTCATCAAGTGAGAGGGCCGCGCGGCTGATACGTGATATTCTCGCATTCGGCAGGAAGCAGAAAATTGATCCCAAGCTGGTGAACCTCAATGAAATTGTCGGAAAAACGGAATCACTTCTGACAATGATGACGGGCGAAGATATCGAATTGAAGTTATCCATCAACGACGCCCCTCTCTGGGTAATGGCCGACGGCGGTCTGATAAGCCAGGTACTCATGAATCTGGCGGCCAATTCGAGAGATGCGATGCCCACGGGCGGCCGCCTGGTAATCAGCACTTCCCTTGTCTCCATGGAACGGCAATTCCTTCACGCGCACGGCGTTGCGCAACCCGGCACGTATGGAATGATCTGTGTGAGAGATTCCGGCATCGGAATGGACCCCAAGACGCGGGAGCGCATGTTCGAGCCGTTTTTTACCACCAAGGAGGTGGGAAAAGGAACGGGACTCGGCCTTTCCATTGCCTACGGCATCATCAAGCAGCATAACGGGTGTATCGACGCGGACTCGGAATTCTCCAGAGGGACCACATTCAGGATTTACCTGCCGATTGTTCTCGGCCATGAAAACCTGGCCGGAGCGGAAATGATTCAACCGGTGCAACCGCTCGAATCCCTGGAACTTTGCCTCGACTCACCCAGGCGGTCAGCCTGTGATGAGGCCTTCCCCTCGGGCACGGAAACGGTGCTGGTGGCTGAGGACAATGATACGGTGAGAATTCTGACGAAAAACCTGCTGCTGGAAAACGGCTACACGGTCATCGAGGCTAACCACGGAGAGGAGGCCATCAGAAAGTTCATGGAACATGCGGATGCAATCCGCCTCCTGCTTCTCGATGTGATAATGCCCAGGAAAAACGGGTGGGAAGTGTACGACACCATCCGTAAGATTCGACCGGATATGCGCGTCATTTTCATGAGCGGATATACGGCGGACGTATTCGCGCAAAGGCTCATTCCCGAACAAGGCATGAACCTCATGAACAAGCCCATACCGCCGGGCGATCTGCTGCGGGCTGTGCGGCAGGAATTGGACAGGGAGCTTCCCGACGAAGAAAGCATTCACGTTGCGCTTTCAGTGTAGAGAGCGGTACCTGAAAAGAACACGGGGGCGCTTGTGCGCCCCCGTGTCGAGTTCTATGCGGCCGCCTTGGCTCGCTGCAGTTTCTTGAGCAACTCCAGCGTATCCGGATGGCCGTTGGTCTCGGCGTAGGTCAGTGCCGTATTGCCGCAGAGGGTCTTCGCGTTCGGATCGGCGCCGTAATCGACGAGGTATCCGATACAGTTGTTGCATCCGTAATTGGCCGCAAGCATCAGGGGAGTATGGCCTTCACGATCCCGTACATCCACCGTTGCCCCGCCTTCCAGAAGCGTTTTGATAACCTCCGCATGGCCGTTTGCCGCCGCGTAATGGAGCGCCGTCTTTCCCTTGTTGCTGCGTGCGTCCATTTCAGCGCCCCGGCGGATGAGGTCGCCGACCAGTTCGACCTTGCCTTCCTTGGCCGCCTCGATTAGCGGTGTGTGGCCATGCCTGTCTGCTACATTCACATTCTCAGTCATAACACTTCCTCCTTGTTGGTAAAGTGCCCTGCCAGACTATGTGGAAATTGTCACGGTTTCGTTACTATATCATCAACCACCTCCCGGTAGCCAGAACATTCACCGAATCCCGCTGTTCATCAGCACTCGGCGCCGGAAGTAACCCTCCGGCGCCGATACGACTTCACGGCACGACTCACCTGTCCGGCCTCCCCGCGGATTGCTGCTTCTTCTTTCGTGCGAATTTCTCCCGGTACATGTTCTCGTCGGCGCGCTTCAGAGCTTCCGTCAACGAGCCTCCCCGGTCAACGGTGGCGATACCAATGGATATCCCGATAACGTAGCTGCTGGATTCCAGATTAAAGGCCGCCTCGCCATTCCGGATCCGGTCGCACACCTTCGAGGCGGTATCGGCATCGGTATTCGGCAGGATGACCGCGAATTCGTCACCGCCCATGCGCGCGACCACATCGTCTCCCCGAACGGCATGACGGATAAGCTGGGCCGCCTGGCGGATAAGCCGATCACCGGCGGCATGCCCCAGAGTGTCGTTCACCCCCTTCAGCCCATCCAGATCCGCCATCATGATACTGACGGGAAAGCGTCTCCCCCGCTCAACCCGCTCCAACTCCTCAGTGAAGTATCCGCGGTTGTACAGATCGGTTAGGGGATCGTGATTGCTCAGGTAGCGGAGCTTCTCCTCCGCCAAACGCTTCTCCAGCAACGACTGAATCAGGCTGTTGAAGGCAACGGAAAACTCGCCCATGAAATCGACCCGCTGGTTCAGGTCACCGGCGGCTATCTGCTGGGTCTGCCAGGTCAGGTGCCTCAGATTGGCCTGCAGCTGCTTGAAAGGGGCAATCAACCGGTTGCGCGGCGGGGGATCCACGTCAAGGCGTCCCTGGGACAGGGCAAAAATGAATTCGCGGGTTTCAGCCAGCGAATCGGAGAGCATGGAGATCTCATCAGCCAGAGCGGCAACCTCCGGAGAGGGGACGGTGGAAAGGCGAACAGGCGAAAAATCGCCTCGCGCCACCCGCTCAACCTCCTTCGCCAGTTCCCGGATCAGATGTCTGTCCCGTTCGTTCATGCGGCTTCCCTGTCAATTGCCCTGGCGGTGAACCGGCAGGTCCGCTCCCCGCTCGCCCAGCAATCGATCTCCCTGACCAGGAATTCCTTGCCGGTATATACCGTAAGAACTCCTGCGATGAATCCCTCGTCATATTCGCAGACCGTTTCTTCGAACAGCGGGAGACCTGAGCAATCCAGGTCTTCCGAAACGGTCATCACGAACTCGAGACCGGCAAGATCGCTCTTCTCCATCCTCATGATGCCCACACCGAACACCTTCAACTGTGACTGGAGATCAGCAAAGAAGCCGTTGAAATCCAGATCCTTCTTCAGAATGTTGCGACAGAACTCCGTGCCTGCCAGTTTTCCGGCTTCCCGCAGAATCTCACTGGCGGTGTCGGGATCATACCTGGCAATCAGGATATCACGCAAGGTATACTGCATCAGCCGATAGACGGCAACACTGGTGGTACTGCCCAGATTCGGCCGCCCTGCCTCGATGTCGCCCAAATCTTTCCACTGGAAGCGGGGCGTATCACGATCTTCCTTGAACATGCTGTCTCCTGACAGGTGATGAATGTACCAGCAACTTACAAAAAGTAGGCGACCAGGAATAGACCCACCATGGCGACGCTCAACGCCAGCTTTACCACGATCCCTCCCAGGAGCCCGAGCCATGTGCCGAAACCCGCTTTCCCCGCACGGGCAAGATCCCTCCGTACCAGATATTCTCCGGCAAAAGCGCCGACAAAAGGGCCGAGAAGCAAGCCCGGGAGTCCGAAAAACAGCCCGACGACCGTTCCCAGCAGCGCACCCAGAACGGCGGCACGGCCGGCACCCATCTTCTGCGCCCCCTTGGCGGAAATCAGCAGGTCGATCAGCAGCGAAGCGCCCGTCAGCAAGGCCAGGACTACCAGCACCGGCCAACCGACCCTTTGGAACCCGTCAATCCAGGATGCCGTTACCAGTCCGAAAAATACCAGCGGCACACCCGGCAGGGCAGGCAGAATCGTGCCGGCGAAGCCTGCCGCGACGAGGGTGACGGAAAGAATCCAGAGGAAGATAGTCATGAAAGTGTCCCGGCGCTTCAGGTCGCGAACAGGCCTACCTCTCCTGCAACCAGGCCAGGACTTCCGCCGGATGCTCCTCGGCCTTTTTCACCGTTTGCCAATGCTTGAGCACCGTGCCGTCGGGGCCGACAATCACCGTGGAACGGATTGTTCCCATGGTCTTCTTGCCGTACATAACCTTTTCCCCGAAGGCCCCGTACTCCTTCATCATGCCGGCGTCCGGATCGGAGAGGAGCACGAAGGGGAGGCCGAAGTCCCGGATAAATTTATCATGCGACTTCAGGCTGTCCTTGCTCACCCCCAGCAGTACCACGCCCATATCCAGCAGATTCCGGTGGACAGCCCGGAAACCGCATGCTTCCTTGGTGCAGCCCGGCGTATTGTCCTTGGGATAGAAGTAGATGACAACGATCGTGCCCGCGTAATCCCGCAAGGCATGCCTCGCCCCGTCGCTGCCGTCCAGTTCGAATCCCGGGGCTTTCTTTCCCTCCAATGAAGCCATTACCTTCTCCTTTCCCTCTTGCCGCCTTTCCCTGGCAGGGAAAAACCGTTACCACGGATTTCATCTGCACGGGAGGCGATCTTGTCCTAGTCTAGGATAGAAAACCCATATTGCAAGGTCGAGATAAAGGTTCCGGGCAAAATAGTCGGCAGCCCGTCAGGCCACGGGCGCCCTATTCGCGAAGGAACGATACCGGGATGGAAAAAAGCGAATCATTCCGAAATGATGTCAACACCGGTCACGATCTTTCTTTCATCTTGACGTTTTGCATCGCCTTGGTTACTCTCACGGTAGAATCGGCCGTTCCTCGAAGGGTCGTCCCCTTCACCGGGAATAGTGCCGCATACGTTACTCAAACCGGGCGGAAATCAATCATGATCAAGGCATACCTGCGGTCGGAAGATACCATCAAGGCGCTCACCATTGAGCTCGACCACCTGGAAACCATCGATACATCCTCCCTGGTCTGGCTCGAAATGGTCTCCCCCACGCCGGAAGAAAGCATTGCCGTGGAAAGGTCCCTGAAGCTGGAACTCCCGACCCGCCAGGAGTCGGAAGAGATCGAGTACAGTTCCCGCTACTGGGAGGACGAGAGCGGCATCTGGATCAACACCTCATTCCTTGTGAAAGAGGAGGGTCAGTACAGCAACGAGACGGTATCCTTCATCCTGAAAGGCCACTACCTCACAACCATACGGTTCAGCGAGCTTCGCATCTTCACGGAATTCTCCCGTAAGCTGCGGCTCACACCGCGCGCCTTCCACAACGGCGCCGACGTGCTTTCCGGCATTCTCGCCATGCGTGTCGACATCGACGCCGACCTCATCGAAAACCTGTCGAAACAGATCGTCTCCATCGGCCGGAAAGACCCACAATCCTTTGACCAGCCCAGCGAGTTCCTGGAATATATCACTTCCTACGAGGATATCAACATTACTTTCCGCGAGAACCTGACCGACAAGCACCGCGTCATCTCATCCCTCCTGAAGAGCGCCATCATTCCGGAAAACCAGAAGAGGGAACTATCCATGATGATGAAGGACGTGAACTCCCTCATCACCTCGGCAAACTTCAATTTCGAACGCCTCGACTACCTGCAGAACCTCTTTCTCAACCACCTGAGCATGGAACAGAACAAGGTCATCAAAATCTTCACCGTCATGTCGGTGATCTTCCTGCCGCCGACCCTCATTGCCAGCATCTACGGCATGAACTTCAGGTTCCTCCCCGAACTGGAATGGCAGTACGGCTACCCGGTGGCCCTGGGGATGATCATCATTTCCGCTGTCCTGCCAATCTACATTTTCAAGAAAAAGGGCTGGTTGTAGACCGGTCCGCGACTCCGCCGGATTACGAGTTCCCCCCCCCTTTCTCTGCTGATCTCTTCTCCCCTTTCCTGCCGTAGGAGGCGAACTTCTCAACGACCCGCGACATCTCTCCGTCCGGCAGGATGACCGGATCGCCGATGCATTTCGCCTGGTAGTAGATGCGGGCCACCAGTTCGATCTCCTCGGCAACGGCAAAGGCGGTCGCCAGGTTCTCCCCAACGGTCACCAGCCCGTGGTTTGCGAGCAGGACGGCATTGAAGTCGCCGATGGATTCGGCGACGTTCGCGGCCAGTTCCGGGGTCCCGAAGGTGGCGTAAGGCGCAAGGGGTACCTTGTGTCCCGAGAATGCGACAAGGTAGTGCACCGCCGGGATCTCCCAGTTGAGGCACGCCATGGTCGTGGCATAGACCGAGTGTGTATGAACCACCGCCCGGATGTCGGCGCGTCTCCGGTACAGGGCAAGGTGAAAGTCGAGCTCGCTGGACGGCTTGCGGCTCCCCTCCACCGTCACCCCCGAGAAATCCACCACCGGCACGTCGGCGGGCGTCATCTCCTCGTATTCGACACCGCTCGGGCTGATGGCAATGAGCCCGTCACCATGGCTGAAGATACTCAGATTGCCGCCCGTGCCGGTTGTAAGCCCCGCGGCAAGCAGCTTCCTGCCGAAAAAAGTAATATCGTCTCTTTCTCTCATGAGCAGCATGAATTTTCTCCCTGCGCGTTCTTTCCCTTGAATGATACGCGATTTCTACACCGGCAGGGGAGACCGTGTCAACGGCTTCTTTCCCTACGGGTCGGTGCCGTGTCGTCCTTTGTGGAAGGCGTAGCATGCCGCGTTTCATGAAGCGAAGTGTACAGGATGAGGAGGGTTTGTGAACGGCGGCCGTCCGATCCAACAAATAAGAAACGAGAACCTTGACATCCGATAGCATACTGATAGTAGTTTAGAAACAATAACTTAAAAAAAGCGGAACAAGGAGGGGAGCATGAAACTGGTGAGGGCATTTTCTGCCGGGATGATGATTGTGTTTCTGGGCGCTGTCTGTCATGCTCAAACGACTGCTACGCCCCAACCGGCCAAGGCGGTTGTGAAACCTGTTGCGAAACAGATAGCTCCGGCGGCAAAGATTGACGTGAATTCCGCGTCTCAGGCGGAGCTGGAAAAGCTTCCCGGCATCGGTCCGGCGATGGCGAAGAAAATCATCGCCGGTCGGCCATACGCCTCCACTGGCGACCTTGCAAAGGCGGGAGTCCCGGCCAAAACACTCGGCACGATCACGCCGCTCGTCAGCGTGGGCGCCGTTCCGGCCGCCTCCAAGAAGGCACTCCCCCAGACGACCCCGGTTCCTCCTCTCCCCAAAGCGCCCAAGGCGCCGCCGGCAACCGTCCCGGGCAAGACCGTGAAAACGGTTCCGGTAACACCTCCGCCGGCCGGGAAAAACATGGTCTGGGTCAACAAGGAAACGAAGGTCTACCACAAACCGGGTGACCGCTGGTACGGCAAGACCAAGCAGGGCAGTTACATGCCGGAAGCAGAGGCCGTTAAGGCAGGATATCGGGAGTCGAAGGTGAAAACCAAGTAAGAGCGTTGGAGCCCGGCCCGAAAAGAAGCATGTGGACACACATGGCAAGGGGGACACGATGGGACTCATAGATGAGATTGTCGGCAAGGCAGCCAGCTTGATGGGTGGCGATGCGGGAGACCAGTCCGGGCCTCTGGGGGGAATCATCGGAATGCTGGCAGGCAGGGAATCCGGGGGGCTGGCAGGCCTGGTGCAATCGTTTCAGCAAAAAGGACTCGGCGGCATCATCTCCTCATGGATCGGGACGGGGGAAAACCAGCCCATTTCCGCGGATCAGATTCAGGAGGCGCTCGGAAGCGATACAATCAGGAATCTGGCGGAAAAATTCGGGATACCGTCGGAGGAACTGAGCGGAAAGCTTGCCGACTTTCTTCCCGGCGTAATAGACAAGATGACCCCGGACGGTACGATTCCTGAGGAAGAAGCGTAACCGCGCCCCAGCTCTCGATCCCGTTCATGCGCTCACTCATCCCGGCGCCATCCATCTCTTGCCGGATGTCCACCACAACCTTGCTCCGGCATACACACCTGGATACGGCGCCGAAGAAGGTTTCTCCATAGTGAAGACCCCGTGCTGTGCGGGGTCTTCTCCTTTTCACGTCTCCTGCCGTCCTCTTCCTGCCATGGGCCGGTATCCGGCCGCAAAACGATTTTTCTTGGACGCGCCACCGCGGCTGTGGTACATATGCATGCATGCTGGCCTACAATGAATATTGCAGGCCTTTCTTGTGAATCATGCACGGAGGAGAGGCCGCAACCGAGACTTTCTATCGGGAAAAGAACCATGCCTTGACGTGGAGTTTGGATAAGGAGAAGCACATGACAATCTATTTCGAAAAATGGCTGGAGAAGGAGTACGCCTGCGGGGAATGCACATGGCACGGGATCGCCAAGGACACGGGCCGTGGAAGGATGTATCGTGAAATGTTCCTGGAATTATGCTGCCCCGAGTGCTCCGGCTTTCTTGATCTGATCATCTTTCCTCCCGAGAAAGACTGCGGAGCTTCGCGGAAAGAGCTGACGGAAGAACAGCTGAAGGCCCTGGAAGAGACGGAAGAGCAGGAGAAAATCTATCGCGAAAAGTGCCTTTGTTCCGTCGATCAGCTCCCGGAACTGGAGGGGGACGTTCTCCGGCTCGTGTGGGACCAGGAAGGCGCGGAGACCAGGATTCAAGACGGGGAAACCGTTATCTGGAGCGAGCCCGTGAAATATGAAGCCTTCGACAGGTACGAGCAGGTTGCGCTCCTCCTGAAGGAAAAATACGGAAGCCGGGTGAAGGATCTGACACCCACCGATCGCAGCAAGCTTTTTCTCTATGGTGATTACGCGCCGGCTCTCGACTACCTGAAAAAGGTGCGGAAAGAGCTCTTCGGGGTTGAGTCGGAAATCTGACACCCAGGGAGCGCCTGCATGAAGATGACAATTCTCGGCAGTGGAACCTCGACCGGAGTGCCCATGGTCGGATGCCGATGTCCGGTCTGCACCTCACCGGATCCGAAGGACTCCCGGACGCGCGCTTCCCTCCTCATTGAAATCTCGGGGAAATACATCCTCATCGATACCTCTCCCGATCTTCGACGGCAGATGCTCCGGGAGAAGGTACCCCATCTCGACGCCGTGCTCTACACGCATACTCATGCGGATCATGTGAACGGAATCGACGACCTGCGGGGATACCATCTGATCCACAAGCGCGCCATTCCCTGTTACGGGTCCGGTGAAACCATCGATCACCTTTCCCGCCACTTCTCCTATATCTTTACCGGATCGGGCGGCGGAGGGTACGCGCCGCTTCTGGAACCGCACACGGTCTCGGGACGGTTTCAGTTGTTCGGCCTCACGATACAACCCGTACCCCTTATCCACGGCTGCTCCCGCGCCACAGGGTACCGTATCGGCGACGCGGCCTATCTCACCGACTGCAGCCGTATCCCGGAGACATCCATGGCGCTCCTCTCCGGTCTGGACATCCTGATTCTTGACGCCCTCCGCTACACACCGCACCCGAACCACTTCAACATCGAAGGGGCTCTCAAGATAACGGAACAGTTACGGCCGCAAAGAACCATTCTGACACACCTGACACACGAAGTAGCTCACAAGGATGAGTGCCGGCTCACGGCGGGAGTCGAATTCGCATACGACGGCATGATACTTGAATAAAAGTATTTCGACCGCTGAACAGGGATACGGTTACGACGAGAGATCACACGGAAGGACTCAATGCGGAAAGACATACGCCTGCACGGTGTTACCGAAAAAAATATCGAATATTATGTTTTTCTGGCAGGAGCGGATGTCTGCGAGCGTTTCTCGTATAGTTTCGGTGACGGAGGGCATGACGAAGTCCGTCTCTTTTCACCCGGCAACGAATTTGTCATAGGCGGTGACGGAATCAGCCACCGGGGAAACGGCGGCTCCTTCTGCGAGTACATGTTCGGCATCGATCAGCCTCTCGCCGACCTGGCAAAGGGTGATGTCCTGAACCGCCTCACCATCTATGGCGCCCACTACGGAGAAAACGACGGAAGACTTCAGTTCACCGACAGGACCGAAGGCACCCTGAGCTACGACAAAATCTTCTTCGACGGGAATGCGGTCTGCAATTATTTCTTCTTCATAAACTCGGCCCGTTTCAGCGGCCCCCTGAAGCGCCAACAGAAGGAACTGGTGCGACTCATGGGAAAGGCGGTCAAGCGCTCTTTCTCCGTGGGCAAGGAAGACGACAACTCCATCATTGAGGAAATCCTGTCCCTCCTCGAAGACCCGAAGGCCCAGCTCTTTCTCATCAAGCTCATCGACCGGAAACACCGCGAGTACCGGGACCTGTTCAGAAGCCTCTACTATGCGAGCAAGAAGATTGCGGACGAGGATTTCGTCCGGTTGACGGTCCTCGCGGAAACTCTCCGAATCGACAACTACCAGCAGGAGCGCATCCGGGTGGACGTGATGTACAAACACCGGGACAACAAATCCATTGTGGACGGCTACAGGAACATTCTCGTCTCCTGCTACGGCAGGGGCAAGATAAGCAGAATGGAGAACGCCCGGCTCACACGCCTCAAAACCCTTGCCGTTCGCTCAAAGATCCCGGACGCGCTCTTCTACCCGCTTGACGAACTCCTGAAAAACGACAAATGGATCGTAGTGGACCCGGAAGAGCACGCCTATCTGGCGGAAGTCCGCCAGATCCTGGAAGGACTCTTCCTGCGGGAACGCAACATCGACAACAGGATCAACCGGGAAGACATGCTGAAGCTCCTCCACGCGAAGAAGCGGGCCACGGAAAACCGCGAGCACGCCTTCGAAGAGATCCTTCTTGACGCAGGCAGGAGCTGCGACGAGAGGATTCGCGACGGCGCCGATCTGGCGCTCCTGGAGGAATTTTCGTCCATTATCACCTATTTCGACAGGTTCGACTCAACGTCTTCCACCATCAGCAAGATAGCTTTCATGGAAAACGTACGCATTACCGAAGAGATGATCCGGAGCTTCCTCGGCAACAAGCGGGAGTTCGACTCCCTGCACAACGGCCTGTTCGAGGAGCTCTTCATCTCCGGGCTTTTCGCCAACCGCTACCTGGGAAAATACGGCAGAAACAAGATTGTGACTCTCGCCGCAGGGCTGAAACAGATTGAGGAGAACCGGATGAGCACGCAGGCGCTCCTGGGGCAACTCCTCGCCATCGACCAGGAGGAAAGCCTCTTCCTGGTCCTGAGAAGCCACGTCCGGGAACACATCAGGAATTTCTACTCCCGCTACACGACGCAGGAAAACCAGAAAGAGCTGAAGCAGGAGGTCACCGACGTTCTCCGGGCCAAGAAGCTCCTGACAGGCGATATACCGGACGACCTGTTTCAGGAGGCCATCCTTACCATCAGGAAAGAAGCCGTCTACCTGCACACCATCCTTCCCACGATCATCAGCGAGAGAAACGTCGCGCTCCGCGAGGACTTCCTGGAGAATTCCGGCCTCGACCGGTTCTTCGTGGAGGAACTGGAGCGGGAATACTGTGAGGTGAACAACATCAGCGAGCAGGAACTCTCCCGTATCCGCAAGGGACAATCCTGAAAGACCTCCCCTTTTCCAGAGCCTTCCGTTTCTCTTTTCCGTTACGGAGCTCTCCGCCACAACCCTTGACTTCCCCCCCCTTTCCCCCTAAGATACCTGTGCCGTGTATAATGAGTACACAAACTAATCCCGTATTCAGACACACCCCCCCGAACACGGGGCCGCACCGGGAGAAATCCATGGAACCTCTCAGAGACGACCTTCTCAGGCTTCAGGACAAGATTGGAAGATACGGCAAGGAAAACCTTGAAGAAATCCTTTTCACCGCGGCCGAAGGGATACGACTCGTGTCCGGTCGGGATCGGATACGGATCTACCTGGAGGACCTTACCGGCGGGACTCTCTCCTGTGTCTATGTCTCCGGTCCCTTCGCGGAAGAGATCCGGAATACGCCGTTCCCCATCGTCTCCCATCACGCTCTTGTCTCAACGGTATTCGCAACCCAGTCTCCCGTCGAACTTACGGATGCCCGTAAGCTCTGCCTGCCGCTGGACGTGAAGCTCACGGAAACCTGCTCCATCGCCGCGACCTGCCTCCTCCCCATCGTGAATCAGGTGCGATCCATCGGTGTCATGTGCGTGGACCGCGATACGGTGGGAGAAACAATGCCGGACCAGAGCAAGGAGCTCCTTGCCGAATTTCTGGACGCCATCGCCCCCAGCATGGATCAGGCGCGGAAGTACCATCAGCAGATTCTCCTGACCCGTCAGGTGGAGGAATACAAGAAACGGGAGGCGGCGGCTTTCATGGTGAAGTCGGCGGTCCGGCTCATCGACCGCCTGTCGCTGGCCTCGGTGCTCGTGCCGACCATCGGAAGCCACGGAAAAACAAGAATGGAAGTCCTTGCCAGCTATTCCGCGGATCCCAGGCTCAAGGCCCTCTATGATGATCTGGGTTCCATCAGACTGGGAAGGGGGCGCTCCCTGGTCGCGAAATTCGTCGGTGACGACGGCTGCATCGACGACGAACAGCTTCTGAAGCCGGTCTTCATCCCCGATCTTACCCAGCAGTTCCTCCAGAAGCGGGCACTGACCGAAAAGATGTCCCTCCGCTCTCTCTACATGGTCCCCCGCTACGAACCGGAGACGCGCAAGGTCATCTGTCTGATCAATTACTACTCTCGGGAGAATTACCACTTCTCCGAATTCGAGACCGGCATCCTCCAGACCCATGCGGAGATGGTGGAGCGGGTCATTCGGGAAATAGGGGATGAACACCTGGAGATTCGAGTGCTGGCGGAGATCACCGACCTCCTCCAGGAGCATAATGAACAGCTCCAGCCATTTCTCGCAAAGGTCCTGTCCAAGGCAACCAGGCTTATCGGCGCCGATACCGGCAGTATCGCGGTGGTCCAGGAGCGCGACGTGGAAAAGTGGCTGGTTGTGGAAGACGACGCCGGCGCCATCGTCGGCGCAAAAAACAAAGAGTGGTTGAAGAAGAAGATTCCTCCCTTCCGCATCGGCGGACCCGAATTGCCGCCTGAAGAGAGGAGCCTGACCGGGTACGTGGCCTGGTCGAAGCAGCCGAAGATTATCGCCGATGTGGAAGAGGAGGCCCGCGACGGCGGCTTCCACTATTCCACCAGCGAACAAATCAAGAGCGAAATCGCCATGCCCATCATCTGCGACGACGTGGTCCTTGGGGTGATCTGTCTCAACTCCCTGAAGCAGGGCTATTTCACGGAAGAGCACAAGCGCATCCTTCAGATCATCGAGAGCCTCACATCACGTCACATCTCGGATATCCAGCAGATAGAGACTCTCCAGAGCCAGGTCGCGCGCCTGACGCAGGACGTTGCCTACAAGGACCCCCATGTTTCCTCGTACCGTCTCGGAAACATCATCGGCAACAGCCGCAAGGCACAGGAGGTGGTGGACTTCATAACAACCGTGTCCGTGCCCCTTTTCAACCGCATTTCCTTCTGGAGCACGAATGTCCTGCAGGAGGCGACCCTCGGCCTGCCCTCCATCCTGGTAATCGGGCAGACGGGGTCTGGAAAGGAATTCTTCTTCAACAACCTGTACAACAAGCTGAACGAGATGTACCGGGAACGGGTGAATCCGGCGGGAGAACTCCCCGTCAAGAAGACGAACATTGCCGCCTACAGCGGAGAACTCACCTACTCCGAGCTTTTCGGCCACAAGAAAGGGGCGTTCACCGGAGCCTACAGCGACCGGAAGGGTATCCTGGAAGAGGCCCATGGAGGGATCGTCTTTCTCGATGAGATAGGCGACGCAGACCCCAAAACCCAGGTGCAGTTGCTCCGTTTTCTGGACAACGGCGGCTTCATCCGCCTCGGCGAAAGCCATGAACGGTACGGGCGGGTACTCCTCGTTGCAGCCACCAACAAGAACCTCCAGGAGGAAATCGCGGCGGGACGTTTCCGCGAAGACCTCTATCACCGCCTGTCAGAGCTATCCGTCCGCATTCCCTCCCTCAGCGAGCGACGCGAAGACATCACGGACCTCGCGACGCACTTTCTGGGAAAGCTCTACCGTACCTACCGAGGCACGGACGACTCACAGCAGGATGCCCCTGCGCTGACCGAGGGGGCAAAGGCGATGCTGGTCAACCACAGGTATGAAGGAAATATCCGCGAACTGCGCAGCATCCTGCTACGGGCTCTTTTCTTCCGCAAAGGAGCGGTGATCACCGAGGATGATATTCATCGCGCAATCCTGGACGGCAACCAGGATCAGAAAGAAAGCACTCAGACAAGGCTGCAGGATCAGCTTGCGGACGAAATACTGGCGGAGATAGACGGGGGGAAGGATTTCTGGGAGGCGGTCTATGAGCCCTACTCGAAAAACCGTATCTCCCGGGACGTGGTCGGACGTATCATCGAGCGGTCACGGATTACCGCGGGCCGCACCATGCCACAGATAGCCCGGCACCTGAAGGCAGCGACCGGGGACATCCAGAAAGACGCTGCCGAACGAAAAAAATTCTTTAAATTCAAGAACTTTCTTTACAAAACCATTAGAGTCTGATGGGTTTTCAAGTATTTTTCAGCACTATCAAATACCCATAAAACCCGTAGAAATACGCATTTTCCAAGTAACAAACGGAGAATTAGTGATGGACCGAGAAATCAGCATTCTTCTGAGAAGCCGGGAAGAATCTTGCCGAGGCATTTTCCGTCAACCAGATTAACGCAGGTCAGACACAAGCGTCTTTCTTGAACCAACGCCTGTTGAGATACAATTCTTGAACCAGTGCCGCATATTCTTCCGATTTTTCTCCTTCTTTCCGGACCTGAATACTCGCCACCCGCACCACGTAATGGATCTTCGCCGATTAGTACCCAACCCGTTGAACGGCGGAAAGCCTTAACACGATCCAACATCAACAACTGATCCAGTTCAATGCCCGACACGACCTTATAGTGATTGTCGCTGAAGAGTACCGGTATTCCATGCATAGGGGCCTTCCTTTCTTGTCCAACCTCTTTGAATGCCAGGAACAAACGGACCTAACGTATGCGGTTCTGTCTGATCAAGTACCTCTTACAGAGTTTACTTTCTCATTAAAATGACAATTTTTCAAGAAGTAAAAAATGACCATTTCTGTTTTGATATCAGCGGTGTAAAATTATTTTACAGCAACTTCATCAATCGATTTTGACGTCTATGGCGGGGAAGCTTTCCCGCCGATTGACATGGTGAGACAGGGAGGAAGCGATGAGCAAAGAAAATCTGATTGTAGAACTGGAAGTTATCTCTGAGGCGCTTCACCAAACTGTGAAAGAACTCAAGGGCGACCAGGAAAAGATTTGCTGGGGCAAGGCTTGCGTGGCAGTCGATACGCTTATTAAAATGGTGGAACAACGGGAGGAGGCCTGGAATTGACAACTGTCGATCTAATGGAGCCTTACAGAGGGGACAACGGCGTTTGACTCTTGGAAGGACCTTATTGCTTGCTGATTTTTCGAGGTTCGGGAAGGCATGGAGTTTTGCCGTTCCGGACAGGGTGTTGTTCTATCTCCCGATTGTAAAACTCTTCACAGCAAGATTCATGTATCCCGTGCGATACGAGGTCCGGCTCGTCGTCGGTTTCACAAATAAGTTTCTTGCAGATGATGCATATCGTTTTCATGGTAAGCGAACCAAGCCTTCTTTCCAGGCCGACATGATCATATCTCATAAAGTGAAGGCGTCACGGATTAAGGGAGAAGGCATTCGCGCTCCCTCAGCTTTCATCAAACGTTCCGGGAAGAGTCGTGTAATGGCATTTGCCCTCAACCAGGTGTTCGCACGTCAGACAAAAACGTCCACCGCATCTTTTCCCGGCTTGTTGTCTTCTTTCCGGACCTGTATACGCGCCACCCTTCCCCCGCATAGGATCCTTTCCTACGATGACCCATCCTGTCGAACGGCGGAAAGCCTTGACCCTGTCCGCAACCAGCAACCGATCAAGTTCGATGCCGGACACAATCTTTATGTAGTTGTCACTGAAGAGCACGGGAATTCTTCTCATATGGGACTCTCCTTCACAAAAACCCATATGAAACATATTCTGCAGCCGCAATTAACCTTTCATTTTATCTATTCAGCAAATTTGATACCACCTTTCTCCGCACACGTAACCCTCTGATATTTCGTAACAAAATATTTATCAGGGAGCACCGGTCTCGGTAGTGTAAAATCTTTCGACAGTGGCTTCGTCGAGCGATGAGATACCTTGCCGATAGTGCGTCCCATCCTGAAAAAAGCATGTGAATGCATTCGGACAAGCATCAACCTTCACATTTCCCGCGCGCACTCCTCCGAACCGGCAGGAGACGACATACGCCTGTCCGCTTCATTGATAAAGCGGAATGCCAGGTCGAATCCCGCATCCTGACCTGCTTTACCGATATCGAAGGAGAGATCGAAATTGCGGGCGTCACTCCATTCCTTGCCGGTCACCTTGGTAATCAGCTTTCCTCGTTCTCTGTCCGAATCCAGAATCATGTCCATGGCAGTTTTGAACGTTGGGACGGAATACTGCTCCATTACGCGCCTGGCTCGAAATGAAGGATCAGCGTGGATAAAGATGTTGACGATGCGTGGATGGCCCCTGAGGATATGGAAGCCGGCATGGCCGACGATGACCGCGCTGCAGTTCTTTGCAACCTCTCTGATAACCATGCTCTTGACCTCGAACAGCCTGGTATCGGAGATAAACCTGATCGGCGGCGGGGCATAGCTGGTCTCCGGGCTGCCCAGACTGAAACAACCCGTCACTTCTTCCCAGAAACCGGATACCCGTTCCATCCGATCGGCCAGCGCCTGCTCCTTTTCCTCCAGAATCCCGGCGGTTCTGGTAAGGATTTCGCGATCGATGTAGCTGATCCCCAGGGTCTTCGCGAGCCGATAGCCGACTTCCGACCCGCCGCTCCCCATCTGGCGGGATATTGTGATTATCAGATTTTCCGACATGACCCCTCCTTCTCCGCATGCTCCCGCGTTTACGTATCTCCGCCGCCGAGAACCTTGTACAGCGTCACCAGATTGTTCAGCCGGGAGAGACGGACCGTAATCAGGCTCTGCTGGGCGCTGTACAGGGAACGCTGTGAATCGAGAACACTCAGGTAGTTATCGACACCCTTGTCGTACCGCGCCAGGGAGAGCCGGTAACTCTCGGCGGTGGCGTCGGTGAGGGACTGCTGCGCCTTGACCTGGTCATCGATGGTGCCCCGCTGGGCAAGGGCATCGGCCACCTCCTTGAAGGCGGTCTGGATGGCCTTTTCGTACTGGGCCACCGCGATGTCGCGATCCGCCTCGGCCGCTTCCAGGTTGGCCCGGTTGGCCCCTCCCTGGAAGATGGGAATGGAGATCTGCGGCATGACTTTGTAGACAAAGGCGCCGGACTTGAAGAGCCCGCCCAGGTCGTCACTACCCAGGCCAACGGACGATACCAGGGTTATGCGGGGAAAGAACGCCGCCCGCGCCGCGCCGATATTGGCGTTGGCCCCTTTGAGGAGGTGCTCGGACTGTAGAATATCCGGGCGGCGCAGCAGTACGTCGGACGGCAGGCCCGGAGGGAGGTCCTTCAGAGCGGTAAGGGTCTCGGATAGCGCTACGGGCAAGAGTTCGGCCGGAACCGGGGAACCGACAACCAGGTTCAGGGCGTTTTCGTCCTGTGCCGCGAGCGTGGTATAGCGGGCAATGTCCACCCGCGCCGATTCCACGCTGGTGCGGGCCTGATTGAGATCGAGGCCGGACGAGATGCCGGCCTCGTAGCGGCTGCGGATGAGCCGATACGATGTCTCCTGGCTTTCCAGGGTTTCTTTGGCCAGTTTCAGCCGCTCGCGATCCGCGGCCAGGGTCAGGTAATTGGACGCCACTTCGGCCACCAGACTGAGCTGGGTGGCGCGCCGCGCCTGGGATGTGGCGAAATACTGCTCCAGGGCCTGGTCCTTGAGGCTCCGCACCCGGCCGAACAGGTCAAGTTCGTAGGAGCTCATGCCGAGTCCCACATTGTACTGATGGATGTCCATGGGGATTCCGAGGCCGGAAAAGTCTTCGGCCAGACGCTGGTAGGTTGCGGAACCTTCGGCGTCCACTTTCGGGAGGAGATCGGCGCGCTTGATTTGATACTGGGCACGGGATTTCTGGATATTGAGGACGGCGACACGGAGGTCGCGATTGTTCTCCAATGCAAGAGTTATCAGCTTCCGCAGGTTGGCGTCGACGAAAAACTCCTGCCAGGGAACATCGGCAATCGCCTTGGCGGGCGATGCTCCATCCGCCTCCGTATACGCCGGTCCCCGTGGCCAGACAGACGGGACGGGAGCCTCGGGCCGGGTATATTTCGGCGCCATGGTGCAGCCGGACAGACAGATGAATACCCCGAACGGGAGGCAGAAGATTCGCAGCATTCGTTTCATCTCAATTCACCTCCGGGGCGCCGACTGTGGCAGCGGGTTGCAGAGAAGACTGCTCCGCCCGCTTTCTGCCAAAGATACGTGAGATCAGCACGAAGAAAAACGGAATGAAGATCAGATCGATGAAGGTGGCCGAGAGCAGTCCGCCGGTGACGGCGGTGCCTATTGCATTCTGGGCCGCGGCCCCGGCGCCGCGTGTCAGGGCGAGCGGCAGGGTGCCGAAGAAGAATGCCAGCGAGGTCATGATGACCGGACGAAACCGGATCTTGATAGCCGTCAGGGTGGCCTCGACCAGCTCGTGGCCCTGGCGCATCTGCTCCTTGATAAACTGGATGATCAGGATGGCGTTCTTGGTGGAAAGCCCTACGGTTGTGAGGAGACCTATCTGCAGATAGACGTCGTTGGGCAGCACACGCAGGTTAACCGCCGTAACCGCGCCCACCAGGCCCAGGGGGAGCATCAGCAGATTGACGAAGGGGATAGTCCAGCTCTCGTACAGGGCAGCCACGGCGAGAAACACCACCAGGATCGAGATGGCGTAGAGGGCCGGGGCCTGTTTGCCCGCCGCTTTCTCCTCGTAGGAGAGTCCGGTCCACTCGTACCCTATCCCGGTCGGCAGTTGGGCCGCCATCTTTTCCATCTCGGCCATGGCCTCGCCGGTGCTCACGCCGGGCGCCGCCTGGCCCATGATCTCCATTGCCGGAATGCCGTTGTAGCGCTCCAGGCGGGGGGAACCGTACTGCCAATGGGCGGTGGCGAAGGCGGAGAACGGCACCATCTGGCCGTCTTTGTTGCGCACGTACCAGCTGTTGATATCCTCGGGCAGCATGCGGTACTTGGGTTCCGATTGGAGATAGACCTTCTTGACCCTGCCGTTCTGGATGAAGTCGTTGACGTAGGAGCTGCCCCAGGCAGTGGCGAGGACATCGTTGATGGCGGACTGGGAAATCCCCTGCGCCCCTGCCCGCACGTCATCGATGTCGAGCTTGAACTGGGGCGAGTCGTCCTGGCCGTTGGGCCGCACCGCGATCAGCTTGGGGTTTTTCATGGCCATGCCCAGCAACTGGTTGCGGGCCTCCATGAGCTTGTCATGTCCCAGTCCGCTCCGGTCCTGCAGCTCGAAATCGAAACCGTTGGCCTGCCCCAGCTCGATCACGGCCGGAGGTGAAAAGGCGAAGACCATACCGTCACGAATCTTCGAAAACGCCTTCATGGCCCGCTCCGCCACGGCCGGCGCCTTAAGATCCTTGGCGCCGCGCAGCTTCCAGTCCTTGAGCTTCACGAAGGCCACCCCCATGTTCTGACCGCGACCGGCGAAACTGAAACCGGCCACGGTGATGATGGTCTCCACCGTTTTCTTTTCCTTTTCCAGAAAATGTTCCTCTATCTGCCGTATAACCTGGAGGGTCCGCTCCTGGGTGGCTCCGGCCGGCAGCTGAAGCTGGCAGATGATAAACCCTTGATCCTCGTCGGGGAGGAAGGCGGTGGGGAGGCGCAGGAAAAGTAATACCATGCACACGACAATGGCGCCGTACGCGACCAGGTAGCGCGTCCGCTTGCGGAACGAGCGGCCGACAACGGCCTCATATTTCGACCTGACGAAGTTGAATCCCCGGTTGAAGTGGGGGAAGAACCACTTGAACCAGCCCGTTTCACCGAAGTGGCGACCTTTCTCTATGGGCTTCAGGATGGTGGAGCACAGGGCCGGTGTCAGGATCATGGCCACGAATACCGAGAGAATCATGGCGGAGATGATGGTGATGGAGAACTGTCGGTAGATGACGCCGGTGGAGCCACCGAAAAAGGCCATGGGGAGGAAGACGGCGGTGAGCACTGTGGCGATGCCCCACAGGGCGCTGGTGATCTGCCCCATGGACTTGATGGTGGCGTCATGGGGCGACAGCCCCTCCTCGGACATGATGCGCTCCACGTTCTCCACCACCACGATTGCGTCGTCCACCAGAAGGCCGATGACGATGACCAGGGCGAACATGGTAAGGGTGTTGATGGAAAAGCCGGCGGCGGAGAGTACGCCGAAGGTGCCCAGGAGGACCACCGGCACCGCGATGGTGGGGATGAGGGTGGCGCGGATGTTCTGCAGGAACAGGAACATGATGACGAAGACCAGCAGGACAGCCTCGACCAGGGTCTCCACCACCTCTTCAATGGAGATCTTGACAAAGGGGGTGGTATCGTACGGATAGACCACCTTCATACCGGCGGGGAAGTATTTGGACAATTCCTCCATCTTGGCCTTGACCCGGTTGCCCGTCTCCAGGGCATTGGCGCCGGACGCCAGCCTGATTGCCATGCCGCCCATGGGCTCCCCCTTGTAGCGGGCCTCGATGTCGTAATTCTCGGTGCCGATTTTACAGTCGGCCACATCTTTCAGCTTCACGGTCGAGCCGTCACTGTTGGTTTTCAGGATAATGGCTTCAAACTGATCGGTTGTCTGCAAAAGTGTCCGCGCCGTGATGGTGGCGTTCAGTTGTTGGCCCGGCGTAGCCGGGTTACCCCCGAACTGGCCGGCGGATACCTGGGCGTTCTGCGCCTGAATTGCTGAAATCACGTCGCTGGTGGTCAGGCGGAAGTTGTTCAGCTTGGTGGGGTTCAGCCAGATTCGCATGGCATTCTGGGAGCCGAACACCGTGACCTCGCCGACCCCTTCCGTGCGGCTGATGATGTCCTGGATGTTGGCAACCAGGTAATCGGTCAGGGCGGGACGGTCCATGGAGCCGTCCTCAGACACCAGCCCGATGATCAGCAGGAAGTTCCTGGTGGATTTGACCACCTGGATCCCCTGTTTCTGCACGACCTGGGGGAGGAGCGGCGTGGCGAGCTGCAGCTTGTTCTGCACCTGAACCTGGGCGATATTCGGGTCGGTTCCTGCCTTGAAGGTCAGATTGATGGCCACGGTGCCGGCCGAGTCGCTGGTGGAGGACATGTAGATCAGGTTGTCGATGCCGTTCAGCTTCTGCTCGATGACCTGGGTGACCGTATCCTGCACCGTCTGGGCAGAGGCGCCCGGATAGATGGCGTTGATGGTTATCTGCGGCGGCGCGATGGGCGGATACTGGGATACCGGCAGCGTCTTGATGGCCAGGAGGCCGGCCAGCATGACCATGATGGCGATGACCCAGGCGAAGATGGGGCGATTTATGAAAAACCGGGGCATGGGTGGACTCCTTTACTTTTTTGCCGCCGGCGTTTGGGCGGCAGGTACGGAAGGTGCGGTCGGTTTGCCGCCGAACGGCACGACCCTGACGGGAGTTCCAGGCTTGGCCTTCTGTATCCCTTCCAGGATGACACGGTCACCCCCTTTAAGCCCTTCGCTCACCAGCCAGTTGTCGCCGATGGTCCGCTCCACTTTGACGACCCGCTGTTCCACCGTGTCCCCGGCGCCGACCACCATGACCGCGGCATTGCCGTCGGGCTTGCGGGTAACACCCCGCTGGGGAACCAGGATCGCCTGTTCGTTGACCCCTTCCTCCAGGACGGCCCGCACGAACATGCCCGGCAGGAGGGTCTGTTTCGGATTGGGAAATATCGCCCGCAGGGTGATGGAACCGGTGCTCTGTTCTACGGTCACTTCGGAAAATTTCAGGGTTCCCGGCAGAGGATAGGCGCTGCCGTCTTCCAGGAGCAGCCTGACCCGCGCCTGGGCAGCACCGCCGTTTTTCAACAGGCCGCTGGCCAGGTGCCGCTTCAGCTTCAACATCTCGGCGCTGGACTGGGTGACGTCCACGTACATGGAGCTGAGTTGCTGGATGGTGGCCAGCGCGTTTGCCTGGCTGGCGGTCACCAGCGCGCCGTCGGTAACGGAAGAACGGCCGATGCGGCCTGAGATGGGGGCGGTCACACGGGTATAGGCCAGGTTGATGCGGGCGCTCTCCACGGTTGCCTTGCTTGAAGCCAACTCCGCTTCAGCCTGTTTCAACGCCGCATTGGCGTCGTCATAGTCCTGCTGGCTCACCGCCTTGATCTTCACCAGGTCCCGGAACCTCTGCTCCTTGAGCCGGGCAGGGATCAGGTTGGCTTCCGCCTTTGCCTGGGCTGCCTTGGCGCTGGCATACGAGGCCTGGTAGGTAGCGGGATCAATCTGGTAGAGCACCTGCCCCGCCTTCACATCGCTCCCTTCGGTAAAGAGGCGCTTCTTTATAATCCCTCCCACTTGGGGCCGTACTTCGGCAACCAGGTGGGCCGAGGTCCGGCCGGGCAGTTCCGTGGTCAGGGTCACGCTCTGCGGTTTCACCACTACCACCCCGACTTCGGGAGGGCCGCTTTTCTGCGAAGCCGTGGCCGGCTTTTTCCCGCAACCGCTTGAAGACAGACACACCGCCAGGCAAACGAATGCGATAATCAGTTTGACACCGCGAATACCATGCATACAAACACCTCTGAAAAAGAATTAGGAATGAACGTTCATTCCATTAACCGGCTGTTTACCTTTTCACCGTATCCCAACATGCCTCTATGGTTTTGATAATCAACACTTCATCCAGCCGGACAAATCCAAGTATGTGGTCCCTCGCCACCCCCAGCAGAGGTCCGAATGCGAGGGCAAGCAGCATGGGCAGCGGAAGATCCTTGAGAACCTGTTGCGCCGAGCCCTGTTCGAACAGTTCCTTGAAGACGTTGCACTTCCCTTCATTGCCGAGTATCTTGTCACGCCGGTGGGCGATACCGTAGGGCGAATTGTGGAACTGCTCCAGGTAGCGGAAATGGAGGGGGTGTTGGATGAAATAGCGCAGAAGTCTCGAACCGAGATGAATGAATCGCGCCCGGAAAGGGGCCTGGTCGCTGTATCCGTCCAGGATGAACGGAAGAATATCCGCCTCCAGTTCGTTGAACAGCTCCTTGATGAGTATGTCCCTGTTTTCAAAATACCGGTAGATGGTCCCGGCGCCTACCCCGGCCCGTTCGGCAATAAGGGCCATGGGCGCCCCGTGAAAACCCTGTTCGGCAAACAGATCCAGCGCCGCGCGCATTATTTCGTGTCGCTTGTCCGGCTTAGCCATGATGCACCTCAAATTTCGGAATGAACGTTCATTCTGTTACCCGATATACCTTTGTCCTGTCAAGAAGAAATTTTCAAGCGAGCCTCTTGCAAAAGTATACCGTTCATGGTTCGACAAGCTCACCACGAACGGTATAGTAACAGGTTATCGTGTCAAATGCGTTCGCCCTGAGCAGTGAGCTTACCGTACTGTCGAAGGGCAAAACTCGACTTTTGCAAGATGCTCAAGCGGCATTCTTTCCGACTGAATCCGGCTGGGCTGATGGTGTGGGTACGGGGCGTTACGGGGGGATAGTGACAGCACTCAGGAATGGGGTGAGGAAGTCAATTTTCGCGGGTAGCGGATATCCTGCAGAACAAGTTCCTCAAGCGCAGCGTCGAAGTATGGTTTCCGGCATTCGACGCCGTCGACGGCCCCGTCGCGGAGCACCTTCAGGAACCTGCATCCGCCGAAACAGAGGGGGAGATAGGGACAGTCGAGACACGCATCGTTCTTCCATACGTCAGGATTATGGGTCTTGCCGCAGTCCCGGATACCGGAAGCCAGGCGTCCGACGTCGAACCCTTCGCAACCGATGAATGCCGGGCACTTGTAGAGTGTGCCGTCATAGTGAATCACCAGGCTGTCCCTATACTCGATCATGCAGGTAACCGGCGATACCTTCGGCGTAAAGAATCCTCTGCGCAATATCTCCTCCCGCAGAAACAGGCTCGCTTCAATGACCCAGGGTTCGTCCGTTGATGAGCACCCCTCCGAAAACTCCGGCACGAGGTGTTCGCCCAAGGTTTCGGCAACGGGGGAGAACATGACATGGGAGATCCTGTCCGGCGTCAGGCCTTCGGAGCACAGGTAGTCCAGGAGGTACGGGAAAGCCCGATAGTTTTCTCTCGTATAATTGCCGCCGATGCCTACAGCTATCAGGTCGCAGACCTTTCGCAGATTTTCTACGATGATGTCGAAGCTTCCCGCGCCCGACACAGAGGGACGGTAGACGTCATGGTTTTCGCGGGGGCCGTCCAGTGTGACCTTGGCCCTCTTCAGGCCCAGGCCCGCAAGTTCGCGCACCGTCGCTTCCGTGAGAAGCGTTCCGTTGGTAATCAGGGAAAAGGAAAAGTCGCGGCCGACGTTGTCCGCGCACGTTCGAAGGCGGCCCGCGATCTCCCGGATCAGCGCGCGGCTGAGAAGCGGCTCGCCGCCATAGAAGTCCACATCGAGGCTCTTGCCGCGTTGCAGGCAGTTTTTCTCCGCATATTCGACAAGGAGATGGGCCGTTTCGCGGGACATGTAATGCTTTCCCCGCTGCTTCCCTTCATAGCAGTAGCGGCACGCCAGGTTGCAGTCAAGGTTCATCACCGCCATGAGAGAAACCGTGCCGCACCTTCCCTCGGCCCGCGAGATGGCCGAGAGCATGTCCAGACGCTCCGCTTCGGCATCGTCGACGAGAAAGCCGTTCCGGGTGAGGATATCCTCTTCCCGGGGTGACAGGGTTCCCTCTTCCATGGCACGGAGCAGGGACACGGGCACGAGAATCTTCGCAAGACTCCTCGTGGAAAAAAGGAGTACCCGTTCCGGGTTGTCATGGCAGGGAAAAGATGTGAAGTATCTGGAAAGATGCATGGCCGATAAAAAAAGGGGAGCAAACTCCCCTTTCCGATTCGGATATTACATGGTCCTATCCTTTGAACACGGTATAGAGCATATGGCAACACCACATCAAGGGCTCTATCGGCTCATCCACACCGTCTTCAAGGATAATGATTTCTTCTCTTTCCATGATACCCTCCCTGTTGCGTGAGTTCCGGATAGACAAGATACGACAAGGGTACCAGACTTCTCGAGTTCATCAATGGCACATTGTTGATTTTTATTGATTCCGAAATATTATTTTGTCGGTTTTATGCAACAATTTTTCAGCCTCGCCGGTATGGTAATTACCGAAAAGGACTGCGGTGCGACACTCTACGGAGTTTTCCCTTCCGCCTTGATGTTGCGGTATGGTATACCTCCATGCACACTCGGCATATACCGGATGCGGTTTGGGAAGACGTGTCCGGGAGGGGGGTTCATGGAGGGAAGCCCTGTCCGCCCCTTCATCTCTCCGCAAGGTATTTCATTCCTTGCTCCGCGGCCCGGGCCGCCGCGGCCACGCAGTCGTTCAGCCCGACGCCGCGATAGGAATTTCCGGTCAGCAGCAGTCCCGGATGGACCGCCAGCCTCTCTTCCAGCGCCCGCAGCCTGTCTCCGTGCCCGACGGTATACTGGGGAATCGCCTTTTCATGGCGGAAGACGCGGACGAAAGTCGGCAGTTCCTTGATTCCCATGGTGGTTGCGAGATCGCTCCTCACCCGTCTGACAACCTCTTCATCCGGCAGTTCCAGATACTCGGGAAAGCAGGCTCCACCGAGCATGCTGCGAAGGAGCACATACCCTTCCGGAGCCCGATGTGCGAAGATACTGGAGTCCCAGAGGGTTCCCAGCGTGTGCATTCCCTCTTCTTTGGGAATCAGGTATCCGAACCCGTTCAGGTCGTGTTCTATCGCATCCCGTTCATAGCCGAAGCAGGCCACGGTCATGGATGCGTATGGGATCTCACCGAGGATGCCCGCGATCCCTCCGTCAAGTTCATCCAGCAGGCCGGCAGCCGTAAAGGAAGGAGCGGCGACAATCACCAGGTCTGCATCGCAGTCTCCCGTCTCGGTGAAAACCCGGTATGGAAGCGTGTCACCGGCGAGAATCTTCACCGCACCCTTCCCGGTTACCACCGTCCCGCTGTCAAGGCTCCCGGCGAGCAGGTCCGTCAGCTCCTGAATGCCGTTCCGAAATGAAGTCAGGATGCCGCCCGGTCCCGATGGGCTCGACACAACCTTGCCCTCCGCTCTCTCGCGCCGCTTCTTTTTCGCGAGCCGCAGCATGGCCATGATAAGCCCGCCGTAGTCCCTTTCCAGTTCCGCGATACGGGGAAAGCACGATTTCAGGGACATGGTCTCCGGATCCCCGGCGAAAATACCGGAGACCATGGGAGCGATAAGTTTCTGCAAGGCCTCTTTCCCCAGCCTTCGCCGTCCAAAGGCAGCCAGCGTCTCATCAACCCCGGCCGGCGGACCTGGGGCGAAGGGTTCCAGGGAAAGGCGCAGCTTCCCCGGCCATGAGATGAGCTTTGAGACAAAAAATGATGGCCCGTTCTCCGGAAGGCGGTGGAGCATTCCGTCGGAGAAGATGAATCTTTTCCGCGCATTGTCGTTGCTTCGCAGCAGCTGATCCCGAACACCCAGGACATCGCACAGCGCCAGGGTCTGGGGTTTGCTGTCAAGAAAACCGTTGGGGCCCCATTCGCACAGATACCCGTCAGCCTTGATGCTCCAGATCTTGCCTCCCGGCCTGTTCTCCTTCTCAAGGAGTGTGATCTCCAGGTTCTCGCCCGTTTCCTCCGCATTTCTCCGCAGGAGAAATGCCGTTGCAAGCCCTGAAATTCCCCCTCCGATAATAACGGCCTTTTTCATTGATTCATCCTCCGTTCACGGTTTCCCGCTCCGCAGATGTTTTTTGACCGACACGGAACAACCGTGCGTCACCATAGCAAACCTGGCGGTACCTCTGTCAAGGAGAAAAGGACTGCGCAGAGAAAGGGCCTGTGGAGTTGACAGGGAGAAAAACAGGGATTACATTCGGGACATGTCACTGTGAGAAAGGAATGCATGCCCATGGCAGCGAAGGATTACTACCAGGTTCTCGGCGTGAAAAAGGAAGCCACCCCGGAGGACATAAAAAAGGCGTATCGCAAACTGGCGATAAAATATCACCCCGACAAGAACCCCGGCAACAAGGAAGCCGAAGAAAAGTTCAAGGAGATAAGCGAGGCGTACGCGGTACTTTCCGACCCGCAGAAGAAGGCACAATACGACCAGTTCGGGTCGACCGATTTCCACCAGCGATACTCCCGGGAAGACATCTTTCGCGGCTTCGATTTCGGCGATATCTTCCAGGGCACCGGCGTCGGTGCGGAGGACATCTTCTCTCGCATCTTCGGCGGCGGCTTTCAGGGAGGGGGGCGGTACCGTCCGCGAAAGCAGCGGGGAAACGATTATACCATGGAACTTCCGATTACCTTCCGGGAGGCGGCGGAGGGAGGGGAAAAGAGGGTTTCGTTCCTGCGTAACGGAGAAAGGGAAGAACTGTCGGTAAAGATTCCGCCGGGGATTGAAAACGACGCGAAACTCCGTGTCCAGGGAAAGGGAGAGCAAGGACACCAGGGGGGACCCGCAGGCGATCTGTACCTTACGATAAAGGTGGGAACCGACCCGGTCTTTACCCGTGAGGGTGACGATATCATTGTGGAGCGCGAGATATCGTTCAGCGAAGCAGCGCTGGGAGCATCCCTGGAGGTGCCGACCCTGGAAGGAAACAAGCGGGTCAAGGTTCCCGCGGGGATACAGCCCGGCACCAAGATTCGACTGAAGGGGTACGGCTTTCCCCACATGGGAAAGGCGTCGAGGGGCGACCTCTACGTAAGGATAGGCGTCAGGGTTCCCGTTCACCTGAACGCGTCACAGAAAAAATTGATTGAGGAACTGAAGGAAACAGGGATCTAAGGGGGGCGCAGGACAAGAAAACAGCCTCCGGTCACGCGCGACCGGAGGCTGTTTTTTTATCTGATTTCAATTGACGCATTCTTGCGGAGTTCAGCCAGCCACTGATTGAATCGCTCTTCTGACTTCTTCTTGTAGAGGATATCCTCGATCTCGGCTTTTGCCGATTCGAAGGTCTGGCGCTTTCCCTGCCGGTATTCTTCAAGTTTCATGATGTGGATTCCGACCGGAGTCCGAATCATACCGCTGATATCACCTTTTTTCATGCCTGCCAGGGAAGTTTCGATTTCCGGCAGGATGTCCCCCTTTTTCAGGTAGCCCAGGTCTCCACCCTCCTTGGCGGAGGGATCCTGGGAATACTTGCCGGCCAATGCGGCAAAATCAGCCCCTCCCCGCGCCTCGGCAAGGACCTTCTCAGCAGTGGCGACAACACGCTTCCGTTCCGCTTCCGATGCCTGGGGAGAGAGCATGAAAAAGATCTGCCGCACGCGGAACGATTCATCGACCTGGAATGCGTCAGGGTTCGCGGCATAGTAGTCCCGTGCTTCCTGCTCGCTGATCTGTATCTTGGATCGCACCTCGAGACTGATCAGGCGGAGTCTCTCCAACTGCTCCCTCAACTGGGCCTTGTAGTCGTCAAAGGAGATCCCCCGGGCAGCCAGCGCCTCCTGAAGTTTTTCCTGAGTGATGTTGTTCGTGCGCTTGACATCCTCAATGGCCTGGCGGACCTCCTCATCGGAAACTTTCACATCCAATTCCTTGATTTTCTGCTGGATGAGTTTTTTACCGATGAGCGATTCAAGCGCTGCCTGGCGAAGTTGTGCCTTTGCGGCTGCGTCAAGGGGCTTCGAGGGATCCAGTCCCTTTTCAATCCCCTCTTTTTCCTTGTCGACATCAAAGGTGGTTATCGGCTCATCGTTGACAAGGGCGGCGATGCCGCTGACGAGCTCAGCAAAGGCATGTAACGGAAAGGCGAGGACAAGGAGGACAAGAATGACAGGAAAAAGTTTCATCATGGTTTCGTTTCTTTTGGCGTAAAATGCGGATACACGGAAGGCAAGGATATTTCCTTGCCTTCCCGTCCTGCGATTCCGTCTATTTCTTCGAAGCAGTCGCTCCACCCTTATCGTCGGTTGTCTTTACGGCAAGATCCTTCAGCACGTCGTCCTTGATGGTGATCTTCGCGCCCTTCTTCAGTTCGTCCTTCATTTTTATGAAAATTTCCTGCTGCTTGGTGGGCAGAAGGTTGGCCCGGATCTGTTCCTTGACATCTTCGTAGGGGGTAATACCGGCGGGTCGCTTCCCGGTTACCATGATAATGTGGTAGCCGAACTGGGTCTTCACGATTCCCGAGGTTTCCCCTTCCTTCAGGCTGAACGCAACCTTTTCAAACTCGGGCACCATTGCGCCCTTGGGAAACCATCCGAGATCCCCTCCTTTTGCCGCCGAGGAATCGGTGGAAACCTTTTTCGCCAATTCATCGAACTTTGCGCCGCCCTTCAGCTTGGCAAGGACATCCTTGGCCTCCTCTTCCGTCTTGACCAGGATATGGCTCGCTTTTACCTGATCACCGGCCTTGAATTTTTCCTTGTTTTCATCATAGAACTTTTTCATCTCGGCGTCGGAAATCTGGGCCTCCTTCTCCACCTTCTTCTTCAGATAGGTTTCGACGATCAGGCGCTTGCGCAGATCTTCCATCCTGTCGGCCACTTCCTTGTCCTTATCGATCCCGTCCTTTTTTGCCTGCTCCAGGACGATCTCCCGAACAATCATGCTTTCCAGAAGCTCTCTTTTCCCTTCACTCGACTGGACCATCGGCTTCAGGTAGGGGGGGAGCCTGTCAACCTCTGTCTGGAAATCCTGGGTGGTAATGACATTCCCGTTTACTTCGGCCAGCGTCTTCCCTTCCTTCTTTGCCTGCTCGGTCGTTGCCGGTTTACAGGCGCACAGGCTGAGGGCAAGAACCATCGGCGCGAAAACCCTGACAGCGCTCATGTAATTCACAGAATTTCTCCTTTATCCGCGTAGTTGGTGTATCGCAGCAGGTTGCGAACGTAGCATATCAAACCAGCCTTTTCAAGAGTTTTCTGGCTTCGGAGAGGACGCCTTCGAAGGAGGTATCGGGGACGGATGCGGAAAGGACGAAATCCGGACTGAACCGGTAGACGTCGGGGGAGCGGCGGATCAACCCGATAAGGGTGTCTGGAGAAACGGGGGTTTTTTCATGAAAGAAAACTACCAGACGCCTGCCGTCGAACTCCAGTTTCCTGACCAGAAGGGATCGCAGGTGAACCCGAAGCTTCATGCTCTCCAGCAGATAGGAGACCGGCAACGGATGCTTTCCGAATCGGTCCAGCAGTTCATCGCCGACAGCGCCCACATCCTCCTCTTCCGATGACTGGGCGAGCCTCTTGTAGATCACGAGGCGCTGGTTGGGGTCCGGAACATAGTCCTCGGGAATGAAGGCCGGTATTTTCAGGTTGATTTCAGGCTCGATATGCTCAGGTCTGGCTTCGCCCTTCATCCTGCCGACCGCCTCTTCGAGCAGTTCCGAGTAAAGCTCGAAGCCGACGGCCGCGATGTTCCCCGACTGCCGTGACCCCAGGAAATCGCCGGTTCCCCGTATCTCCAGGTCGTGCATCGCAATGCGAAATCCGGCCCCGAGCTCGGTGAGTTCCTGGATGACCCGCAACCGTTCGCGGGCGTCGGAGCTGACGGCGCCTTCTCCGGGAACCAGAAAATAGGCATAGGCTCGCTGGCTGGATCGGCCGACCCGTCCGCGCAGCTGGTAGAGCTGGGCAAGGCCGAAGGTATCCGCCCGGTTCACGATCATGGTGTTTGCCGAGGGGATATCCAGCCCGGACTCGATAATCGTGGTACAGAGGAACAGGTTGAAGTGACCGTGCAGAAAACCGAGCATCACCTCTTCCAGCTCGCGCTCCTGCATCTGGCCGTGACCGACGGCAAGCTTCGCCTCGGGGATGAGTCTGCGCAGATAGTCCGCCATGGCCCCGATGGACTGGACGCGGTTGTGGACGAAAAAGACCTGCCCTCCCCGGCGCAGTTCCCGCAGCACCGCCTCCCGGATCAGTTCGTCTGAAAAGCGCGCCACAAATGTCTTGATGGCAAGGCGATCGACCGGCGGGGTATCGATGATGGAAAGGTCGCGGATTCCGGACAGGGACATGTTCAGGGTGCGGGGGATGGGGGTGGCGGTAAGGGTGAGGACATCAACCACGGCCCGGTACTGCTTCAGCCTTTCCTTGTGGGAAACGCCGAAACGGTGCTCCTCATCGATAATCAGGAGTCCAAGATCCTTGAAGACCACATCCTTTTGCAGCAGACGATGGGTCCCGATGATGATATCGACTTCCCCCGTTTTCAGCCTTTCCAGTATCGCCTTCTGTTCCCGCGGCGATCGGAAGCGGGACATCATCTCCACCGTCACGGGATAGGCCGCGAAACGGGCGCGGAAGGTCTCCAGGTGCTGAGCCGCCAGCACCGTGGTCGGCACGAGCACGGCGACCTGCTTGCCGTCCATGGCCGCCTTGAACGCGCCGCGCATGGCCACCTCGGTCTTTCCGTACCCCACATCCCCGCAGACGAGACGATCCATGGGCCGCGAACGTTCCATGTCGCGCACCACGTCCTCGATAGCCCCCAGTTGATCCGGGGTTTCCTCGTAGGAGAAGGCAGCCTCGAACTCGCGGTACAGGTCATCGGGAGGCGAAAAAGAATAACCCTCGTGGACCTGACGCGCCGCATAGATGCGCAGCAACTCCTCGGCCATTTCCTCGACAGCCTCCCGGGCTTTCGCCTTCTTCTTGTCCCATCCAGCGCCCCCGAGCCTGTCCAGTGACGGATCGCATCCTTCGCCACCCACGTAGCGCTGCACCAGGTTGATCCGGTCCACAGGAAGGTAAAGTTTGTCCTTAGCCGCATATTCCAGCAGAAGGAAGTCCCCCCCGATACCGTCGAACGCCAGGTGCTGAAGTCCCCGATAGATTCCCACGCCGAAGTCCACATGGACCATGAAATCACCCGGCTTCAGTTCCGCCAGTGAAACCAGGAGCTGTTTCTTGCGGATCTCGGAGAGGTCGCGGCGTTTCACCCGTCGGCCGAATATCTCCTCTTCCGCGATAACTACGATCCCATCACCGGGGAGGCGGAAGCCGCGGGAAAGGTCTCCGGTGAGGATCCGCACCGCTGATGCGTCGCGAGGCGCCTCGCTGAAGCGGACTTCCGAAACGTCCATGGGGACGCCGTAGTGGCCGAGGAGCTCCCGCAATCGCTGAACCTGGCTCCATTGATGACAGACCATGCTGACCCGGTATTTTTCACCAAGCCACGCGAAGATTCGCTCCACAAGCGGACGCAGTACGCCTTCGCTGTCCGGGGACAGGGCAAGCTTGAGGTCGCTGTTATCTTCGCCGGCAAAACGGTACGGAATGGAGCCGCCATCCTCATCCTCCAGTTCAAGACGAGGAACCGAGATCCTTCTGCAGGCGCGCTTCATCTCCCGAACCTGCTCCGTAGCGAGAAAGAGGTCATCCGCCGCGCAGACGATGGAGAGAGCGTCCGCCGCTCTCTGCTCCGCGCCGAGGAGTTCTTCCCCGAAGCACTCCTCGGCCTCCTGAACGGCAAGGGGATCGATTTCCACGAATACCGCCCCGGGACCCGCGTAATCGAAAAGGGTTTCCAGCCCTGGATGCACCAGCGGTTGCAGATACTCCACACCCGGCGGACAGATGGCATTCTGGAGCTGCTCCACGAGCTCCCGCCGGCGGGTTGACGGAATGCCCAATTGGTCGCATCGGGCCTTCAGCCTGGGGGAAAAGTCTCGTACAACCTCTTCCGAAAGAATGATCTCCCGGGACGGGAGTATCACCAACTCTTCCAAGGGGTGCAGAGAGCGTTGCGTAACCGGGTCAAAGGAACGGATGGATTCGATGACGTCCCCAAAAAACTCGATCCTGACCGGGGCCTGGAGATCGGGCGGGAAAATATCTACGATTCCACCGCGTACCGACGCAGTCCCGCGATCTTCAACAAGCGGGACCATGGAGTACCCGAGATCCACCAGCTTCCTGAGGAGAGTATCCCGTTCAACCTCTTCGCCGGCAACCAGGTACTGGGAGTACTCTCCCAGAAGCCGTCGCGGTACAACTCTCTGCATCAGGGCGGAAACCGGCGTCACAACCGCTCGCGCCCTCCCCTCCTGAAGCGCCGCGAGAGCATGGAGCCGTTCTCCGCTGACATCGGGGTGGGGCGATGACTGCTCGAAGGGAGAGGTTTCCCAGGGCGGGAAACGGAATACTGCTTCGGGGCGGTCCGTATACAATCGAAGCTCCCGGAAAAACTCGTCAGCCGTCTCCGTGTCCGGCGTGACGACCATACAGGGCGTGGGCATGCCGGGGAGAAGCCCGGCCAGAAGAAAGGCCGGGGATGATCCCTTCAGCTCCGCAAGGGTGACTCTGGAAAACTCGGGAAGAATTGCGGCTGCGATCCGCTGAAGCTTTTCGGAAAGGCTCGGGGTCATGAGTATCTGTCCGGAACGGTGGGTTTTCCCGCGCTGTCGGTCCCGGGGGCCGGATAACGACACCACGGAAGCACTGCGGGGTGGGAAAGGAAAGGGAAAAAGTACAGATAGAATGTTTGTTACGGGTTTGACGGAAGACGACGGATTCGGAGGATCAGGCGTCACGCAACGCCATGTGCGGCAAGGATGCTATTTACCCTTCTTCAAATCGATGAGTATCAGCTTCGCCACGGCCTTGAGCGTCTCGAAGACACCTTCTCCCGTAGTAGCGCAGGCCTCGAAATCAGGAACATTCAGCATGTTCAGCTCCTGACGCATCTCCTCCACCGGGATGACATACGGAAGATCTCGTTTGTTGTACTGAATGACAAAGGGAAGCTTGTTCAGTTCATACCCCTGCTCTTTCAGGTTGATCTGAAGGTTTTCGATCGACTCGATGTTGGCGTCCATGCGCTCTTCCTGGGAATCGGCGACAAAGACTACCCCGTCAACACCCTTGAGGATCAGCTTACGCGATGCGTCGTAAAAAACCTGGCCCGGAACGGTGTACAGGTGGAATCTGGTTTTGAAACCCTTTATCTCCCCGAGGGCGAGCGGAAGAAAGTCGAAAAACAGGGTACGCTCCGTTTCCGTGGCAAGACTGATCATCTTGCCTTTGGCTTCGGGAGCCGTTTTCGAATAGATGAACTGAAGATTGGTCGTCTTGCCGCAGAGACCGGGACCGTAATACACGATCTTGCAGTTGATCTCACGGGAGGCGTAATTGATGAAGGACATCTGGCATCACCTCGGAAGATGGATTGAGCATTTGAAACCGCCGCAAAACAAGGCATCTAACCGACGGCTGGATAGTCTGGACCACGGATTAGCTGAACAGATTGTCAATGTCGTCATCGGTGATTTCCGCGAAAGGAAAGTCGCCGTCACCGCCTTTTTCCCGCTCCTCGGCCCGCTGTGCAAGCCTGTCGAAGACGACGGCGAGTTCCTCAGAGGCCTTTTTGACCCTCAGGCGGACAAGGCCGAGAGATGAACGGCTGTCGAACAGCACGACAAGGATGACACGACCACCGACAATGGAAATATGCAGGTTGTCCTTTTCACCTTCATGAAAAAGGATGGAAAACTCTTTTTCGCCGATAAGTTTCGCCAATCCGCCGGTGGCGGCGATATTACCGGCCGTGAGGGAGGCGAGAGAGGTGGTGTCGAAACGCTCCGTTTCTCCGACGCCGGAGATCAACTGGCCGTTTTTGTCCACGAGAAATATCACCTTTGCATTGGCTTCCCTCAGCAGTTTTTCCAGAATGGTATTTAACTGCTTGAACTCGTCTTCATACATTATCATTTGCGGAGTCGCCATTGCACATACCCCTCGAGCTGTACGAAATTTTTTTACAGCGGCTCATTTTATAACAAAAGCGTCCCCACAAGGCAAGGTATTAAATCACCTTTAACGATTCCGGAACGACAAAAGAGCCGAAAAAAACCTCTTTTTTTCATATCAGATTCATGAATTAGTTTAAACAAAAAGCCCCGGCACGTAACGCACGAGCCGGGGCTTTTCTTACGCGGCTTGAACCGCCGGTGTTGTATTATTTCTTTTCTTTGCCTGCGTCGTACGACAGACCCGCCATCTGCTGGTAGAGAATCGCCCTGCGCGCCGTCCACTCATTCGCCTGCTTGATGAGTTTCTCGGCTCCCTTCGGATTGTTCTTCTTCAGAACCCGGTACCTGTTCTCGCCGAGGGCATACTCCTCAAAGGAAATGGACGGTGCCTTGCTGTCCAGTTGCAGAGGATTCTTCCCTTGCGCCGCCAGGGCGGGGTTGTAGCGGAAGAGGGGCCAGTGCCCGCAGTCAACCGCCTTCTTCTGTTCGTCAATACCGCGCGTCATGTTGATTCCATGCGCGATACAGTGGGAGTAGGCAAGGATGAGAGAAGGCCCATCGAACTGTTCCGCCTCGATGAATGCCTTTACGGCCTGCCCCGGATTGGCCAGGGAAACCGAAGCCACATAGCATGTGCCGTAGGTCATGGCAATCAGGCCCAGGTCCTTCTTGGGCATGAGCTTGCCTCCGGCGGCGAACTGTGCCACGGCGCCGAGCGGCGTCGACTTGGAGGCCTGACCTCCGGTATTGGAATAGACTTCCGTATCGAGGACCAGCAGATTGATGTTCTTGCCCGAGGCGATGACGTGGTCAAGCCCACCGAATCCGATGTCATAGGCCCATCCGTCACCACCGACACCCCAGACGGATTTTTTCACCAGATAGTCCGCAACCGCCAGGAACCTCTTGGCCAGCGGCCCGTTGCAGGAGGCAAGCTTTTCCTTCAACGCAGCGACGCGTTCACGTTGGGCCTCGATCCCGGGCTGGGTTGACTGGTCGGCATTCTTGATTGCCGACAAAATGTCCTTGATCTCGCCGGCGCCCGCGCAGTCTGATTCCATGACCTGCGTCAGATATTCGTTCGCCGCCTGGGAAAGCTTATCCACGGTAAGACGCATCCCGAGACCGAACTCGGCGCAGTCTTCGAACAGGGAGTTGGACCATGCCGGTCCGCGCCCGTCGTTCCGCTTAGCCCACGGTGTGGTCGGCAGGTTTCCTCCATAGATGGAGGAACAGCCGGTGGCATTGGCAATGAGTGCCCTGTCACCGAACAACTGCGAGAGCAGCTTCAGGTAGGGTGTTTCTCCGCAACCGGCGCAGGCGCCGGAAAACTCGAACAGCGGGGTAATAAGCTGGCTTCCCTTGAGGGTATCCCGTTTCGTCAGTTTCGGATCGGTATCGGGAATTGTGAGGAAGAAATCCCAGTTTGCCGCTTCCTGCTCGCGGATGGGAACCTTGAAGGCCATGTTGATGGCCTTGTGCTCGGGATTCTCCTTGCTCTTTGCCGGACAGTTGTGAACGCAGGCCCCGCAGCCGGTGCAGTCCTCGGGAGCCACCTGCACGGTGCAGGAAAGCCCTTTGAATTCAGCGCCGCGCGCATCCGCGGACAGGAATTTTTCAGGAGCCCCTTCCAGAAGTGAGGGGTCATACACCTTCATCCGGATGGAGGCGTGGGGGCAGACAAAGGAACAGATTCCGCACTGTATGCATAACTCCTTGTCCCACACGGGAATGTCGACGGCGATGTTGCGCTTTTCGTACCGGGAGGACGCGGTAGGGAAGGTGCCGTCCGCCGGCATGGCTGAAACCGGCAGGCCGTCGCCTCGGCCGGCGATTATCTCGGCGGTTACATTCTGCATGAATTCCGGCGCATCCGTACTGATGGGCGCCTTGATGGTAATCGCGCTGGTCGCTTTTTTCGGTACTTTTACCTCGAAAAGGTTCTCCAGGGCCGCATCCACCGCCTGGTAGTTCATCTCCACGACCCGCTCGCCCGCCTTGCCGTAACTCTTCTTGATGGCATCCTTGATGGCCTTGACCGCGATCTCAAGGGGAATGATGCCGGATATCTTGAAGAATGCGGTCTGCATGATAACGTTGATGCGCGCCCCGAGCCCCAGCTCCTCGGCAAGTTTCACCGCATTGATAACGTAGAATTTCAGCTTCTTGTCGATGATCTGCTGCTGGACCTCCCGCGGCATCTGGTCCCAGACCTCGTCCTTGTCGAAGAGGGAGCAGAGCAGGAACGGCGCCCCTTCCTTGGCCCTGGACAGCATGTCGTACTTTTCCAGGAAGGTGAAATTGTGGCAGGCCACGAAATCCGGTCTGTTGATGAGATACGGAGCGCGGATCGGACTCTTGCCGAAGCGGAGATGGGAGATGGTGACGGTACCCGCCTTCTTGGAGTCGTAGACGAAGTACGCCTGAACGTTGTTGTCGGTCTTCTCGCCGATAATCTTGATGGAATTCTTGTTGGCGCCGACCGTTCCGTCCGAGCCGAGCCCGTAGAAGACGGCGGAATAGATTCCGGAAGGGATGCTCGAAAAATCGGGATCGTATTCCAGACTGGTGCCGCACACATCCTCGTTAATCCCCACGACGAAGTGGTTTTTCGGCGTATCCTTGGCCAGGTTATCGTAGATGCCCTTGACCATCGCGGGAGTGAACTCCTTGGATCCCAGTCCGTAACGCCCACCCACGATGAGAGGATACTGGCCGAAGGGCGCCGTCTTCTGCTCCATCATCTCGCCGATGGCCGTCCTCACATCCAGGTAGAGAGGCTCACCCAGTGAGCCCGGCTCCTTTGTCCTGTCCATGACGGCTATCTTCCGTACGGTCGCCGGTAGAGCGGCGACGAAGGTCTCCGCGGGGAAGGGACGATACAGGCGAACCTTCAGCACGCCCACCTTCTCGCCGCGGGCGACGAGCGTCTCCACCGTCTTGTGGACGGCATCCGCGCCGGAACCCATGATTACCACGACACGATCCGCATCCGGAGCCCCCGCGTAGTCGACCAGATTGTACCGGCGACCCGCGATTCCGGCGAACTTGTTCATCTCTTCCTGGACAACCTGCGGCGTTGCCAGGTAGTACTTGTTGACCGTTTCGCGCCCCTGGAAATAGACGTCCGGATTCTGGGACGACCCTCGCAGGACCGGACGATCCGGAGACAGCGCCCGGGCGCGGTGCGCGACGATCAAATCGTCGTCGAGCATGGCTCGCATGTCGTCAAAGGTGAGCTCTTCCACCTTCTGGACCTCATGCGAGGTGCGGAAGCCGTCAAAGAAGTGGAGAAACGGCACTCGGGAGCGGAGGGTCGCCGCCTGGGCGATAAGCGCGAAGTCCATTACCTCCTGCACGTTATTGGAGCAGAGCATTGCCCAGCCGGTGGACCGGCAGGACATGACGTCAGAGTGGTCGCCGAAGATGGAAAGCGCCTGTGCGGCAATGGCGCGGGCCGACACGTGGAAGACGGTCGAGGTCAGTTCCCCGGCAATCTTGAACATGTTCGGAATCATCAGGAGCAGCCCCTGGCTCGCGGTGAATGTCGTTGTCAGGGCTCCCGCCTGCAGGGCGCCGTGAACGGCTCCGGCCGCACCCCCTTCGGATTGCATTTCCGTAACCAGCGGTACGGTGCCCCAGATGTTTTTTTCTCCTTTGGCACTCTTGTCATCGGAGATTTCACCCATTACCGATGAGGGGGTAATGGGATAGATCGCGATTACTTCGTTGGTGGCATGGGCTACATGGGCTGCAGCGGTGTTACCATCGATCGTAACCATTTTGCGCTTCATGCAAGAACTCCTCCTTGAGTTGCTGTTATGACCGCCTGGCGGTCATTTTCGGTTTCTACGGCCTATTCGGCCGTTAGAACCTGAATCCGGGGCCGACTACAGCTCGTTACGCCCCTCCAGTGCCCTCTGCACCGTGGCTACGTCCACATACTCCAGGTCGCCGCCGATGGGCATTCCGTGGGCCAACCGGGTAACTTTTATTCCGAGGGGCTTGATGAGGCCGCTCAGATACAGGGCCGTCGCCTCTCCCTCCACGGTGAAATTGGTGGCCAGCACGATCTCCCGGATCTCGGAATCCTCGAGACGTCGCACCAGTTCAGCAATTTTGAGATCCGACGGCATAACGCCGTTCAATGGAGAAAGGGCGCCGTGCAGAACATGATACCTGCCGCGGAAGGCGCCGCTCCGCTCTATGGCCAGGAGGTCCTGAGGCTCCTCCACGACACAGATGACGCCACCATCTCTTTCGCCGCTGCAGATGCAGCAGGGATCATCCTCGGTAATACCGAAACAGATCGAGCAAAACCCGACACTGTCAGTCACTTCCATGAGGCTCTCGGCAAGATCCCTTCCCATCTTCGGTGACTTCAGGATATGGAAAGCAAGCCTGAGCGCCGTCCTTTCCCCGATACCGGGAAGCTTTTTCAATTCACCGACGAGCCTTGTCAGGGATTGCGAAAAATGTATCATATTTGCATGTAGAATATAACCACTTTTTTTATGAAAAATAAAAGGTCTTCAGTTTTTTTTAAATTAACTAAAATACCCCTGTTTTTGTGATGAATTTTGGAATATAACAGTTTTCTACAAGGAGTAAAAGCATTATCTTCGCGGCGACGCATCCGGTCGCTCATATCAACGCTATTTCCAGTAATTGCATACAAGAACGGCCCGTGAGTGCGTCACCCCTCGCGGGCCGTTCATTGTATGTACGCGGAAAGGGAAACCTTTCCCGAAACACTGCATCGATTCTTTTCAGAACAGCCCCGGGATGCTCAGGCCTCCCGTTATCCTGCCCATCTCGGCAGCCACGTCTTCCTGAACCTTTTTAAGGGCTTCGTTAACGGCCGCCATGACCAGATCCTGCAGCATTTCAACATCCTCCGGATCAACAGCCTCCTTGCGGATTGCAAGCGACAGAACCTGGTTCTTTCCATTCACCACAGCCGTCACGGCTCCGCCGCCCGCGGTTGCTTCCGCGGTTCTATGCGCGGCTTCCTCCTGAAGCCGTGCCATCTTCTGTTGCATCATCTGGGCCTGTTTCATTATCTGTGCTAAACCCTTTGACATCAGTCTCTATCCTCCTTGGTATCCGTTTGCTGCTTTATTTCCACAACCTCACCAATCTCGCCGCCGAAGATCTCCAGAGCGGCGGACACTACCGCATTTTTTCGGGCACTCTCCTCCAAAGCGCGCTGCCGGCTTACCGTCTCACGGTTTTTTTTTTCGCGCACGCTCGAAGGGAGGTCTCGCTCCTCTCCCGATACAGGGATCACCCTGACCACGGGAGAGGATTTCCAATATCTGCCGGCCATCTCCACAAGAGAGGCCAACGACTCTTCGTCCTGAAGGCATGCGAGGTGGAACGAACCCGCGGGAAATCCTATTTCCACGCATTCGGCCGAGAAACGGAGCGGTCGGCCGTGCTCAAGAATCGCGCCAAGCCTCTTTTTTTCACCGGTAACGAAAGAGACAAACCCCGGCCACCCCTCTTTGGCCGGGCCCGAACCACCGGATGCGGAGGGAGAAACACGGGCGGGGGGGCGAGGCCCTTCAACCGCAACCGGATCATCGACCCGCGCAACGCGCGCCGCCTTCTCTTGGACAACCTTTCCCGCTCCGCCCTCAAGCGCCTTCAGGCGGTCAAGGATCTCTCCTACGGGGACAACGGGAACAAGGGTGCACATCTTCAGGAGAGCCAGTTCCAGAATAAGCCTGGTGAACCCCGACACAGCCATCTCGGCTTCGGCCTTCAGCAGAATCGAGAGGTGCCTCCGGACCTCTTCCAGCGTCACGGAAGCGGCCTGTTCCCTGAGCTCTCCCAACTCTCCTTCCGCGATATCAAGGAGTTCGGAAGGGTTTTCGGTCACCTTGAGCACGGCCAGGTTTCTGAAATGATCAATGAGCTCCTGGCAGAAATGCCGCATACTGTAGCCACAGGAATCAACCCGCGCCACAATGTCGAGCGCATTGCGGCAGTCCCGGGCAAAGACGGTATGGGAGGTTTCCATCAGAAGCCGCCTGTCCACGACACCAAGGAGACCGGTTACCTCTTCATCACCGACCTCGTCACCGCAAAACGCCAGCACCTGATCAAGAGTGGAGAGGGAATCGCGCATACTGCCGTCCCCCTTGCGGGCAATAGCCGTCAGGGAGGCGTCACTCACGGTGACCTTCTCCTCGCGAACGATATGGCGCAGGCGGTCGACGATCTTCGGGAGGGGAATGCGCTTGAAGTCAAAACGCTGACAACGGGAGAGAATGGTAATGGGGACCTTGTGGGGTTCGGTCGTTGCGAAGATAAACTTCACATGGGGAGGCGGCTCCTCCAGAGTCTTGAGAAGCGCGTTGAAGGCGCTTGTGGAAAGCATGTGAACTTCATCGATGATGAAGATCTTGAAACGGCAGCGGGACGGGAGATACTTGATGTTTTCGCGCAGCTCCCGGATATCCTCGACGCCGGTATTCGATGCTCCGTCGATTTCAAAGACGTCGACGGAATTGCCGGCGGTTATTTCGTCGCAGGCCGGGCAGGCATTGCAGGGCTCCGCCACCGGTCCCCGCTCGCACTGAAGCGCCTTGGCAAGAATCCTCGCCGCGCTCGTCTTACCGACGCCCCGGGCGCCGGTAAACAGAAACGCATGGGCGACCCTGCCGGATTCGATGGCATTTTGCAGTGTCCGGCACACATGTTCCTGACCAATGAGGTCACCGAACGTCTGCGGCCGCCATTTTCTCGCTAAAACAAGGTACGACAAAGGTTGCAACGCCTCATTACTCAGTTGTCTACGGCTGTTGATGCTGAAGGAAGCGGGACGGGAAGGCGATACCGATCCTTTACGGCCATGACTGATAGCTGGGCTGCCCCGCGGCACACGGCGGGGGTTACTGCCGCTGCTTCCTTCCGGACCTGACGGGGTTCATAACCTTCCGTTGCGCGGGACCCAGCTATCAGTCATGGCCGTAAAACACGAAACAGGCACTACCCGGTTCAAGGCGCCGATGCTCAGTCACCGATGCCCCCCGGGATACTGCCTGCCTATCTGAAAAGCAGTGATTCTGTGGCGAATTAAATGGCGGAGAGAGAGGGATTTGAACCCTCGGTACGCTATTAACGCACACACGATTTCCAGTCGTGCTCCTTCAGCCGCTCGGACATCTCTCCGTGAAGGGGAAATATATATGAACCATCGACGGCTTGTAAAGTTTTTTTTTATTGTGCGGAATGCCCCTTCCAGCCGTATCCGCGGTCGGACAGTCCGACTTTTCTTTCATTGCCTAATACCGGCAAAAGAATTATTCTGTACACCGTCTGCACTATTACCCGGGCGGAGCGGGTTGCACCGACCCACTCCCGGAAAGAAAAGGTACTTCCATGAAAAAATGCTTTTCCACATTGATGATCGCCGCCCTTGTCGCGCTCCTTTCCGCATCGGCATTCGCGGAGGAGCCGGCCGCGCCGACCGCTTCAAAGGCAGCTGTTCCCGGATCCGCGCCAACCGCCGAGACACAACCGACGGTATCGGCGCCGGCGGCGCCGCTTCCCCTCTCCCCCCCGAAGGTGGAGCAGCCGGTAAGGATTGGATACGTAGACATGGCCAAAATTGCCAGCGACTCGATTCCGGGCAAAGCCGTGCAGAGCGAGATCAAAACCAGGACGGATAAATACCGGTCGCAGATCAAGGCAAAAGAGAAGCAGCTGGAAAAACTGAAGAAGACCATCGAAGCACAGGCAGCGACCCTTTCACCCCAACAACGGGAGACCAAGGCAAAGGATTTCCAGAAAAAGGTTGATGATTACCGGAAACTGGTCCTCAAGGCTGAAAAGGACGTAAGTGCCTTACAGGAGCAGCTTTTGGGCAATCTCTACAAATCAGTCGAGAAAGCCGCCGGCGACTACGGGAAAACCAACGGCTTCGCTGCGGTGGTAATGAAGAAAGAACTTCTCTATTCCGCCGAGAATGTAGAAATCAAAGACCTTACCGCGGAAATTATCAAGCTCGCTGAAAGCCCGCGGGTAAAAAAATAGGAACCGCCAAAGAAAAATCCTCGCTGCCTTCCTGACGGCTGTCCCGTGAAGTCTTTCGCCCTGCCCCCATTGACAAGGAGACAGAACAAACTACCCTTGTCATCAAGGGGGCGGGGTGAAATCGCGCGGGAACGTTCGACTACCCACCCGGAGCATATCTCATCCGTAATCAAGTTTTTGCGGATTGCATCCCTGCGCATCCACATCAGCGGAGAGAAATCGTACCTTCTCAAGGTTTTGCATTCAGCACACGATAAGTACACGAGGGGTCAGGCATGACACTCATGGATTTTTTCCGTCGAATCGACTCCTGGACACCGGACGAAGTGAGGAACTTCATCGACGCGCGGAAGCCGGAGGAGTATACCCTATTGGACGTGCGACAGCCGGGCGAGTATCGGCTCGGACATCTGCCGGGAGCCAAGTTGATACCGGTTGATGAACTGCCCGGCCGCCTTGCCGAGTTGGATCTCCGGAAACCGACGATTGTCTACTGTGCTGCCGGCGTGAGGAGCCGGGCCGCGGTTTCCATCCTGAAAAGAGCCGGTTGTACGGAGGCAGTCAGTATGAAGGGGGGGCTCCGCGCCTGGAGCGGAAGTTTTGCGGAAGGTTATCCCGACGCCGGAATGACGTGGTTTGCCGCTTCCCTGACCGCGGAAGAGGTCATTGCCCTGGCCTGGCTTCTGGAAGACGGAACACGCTTTTTTTTCCAGGAAGTGGCGCAAATGAGGGATGGTGATGAAACATCACAACTCTTCCTGCACCTCGCCGCGGCGGAAAAGGACCACGGCAAGGCGCTTCTCAAGCTTTTCCGGGACGTAACGGGAAGAGACCCAGGCCTGGACTTCCCCAGTGGCGTACTGCGTACCCCTCCGGACGAAAAGATCATGGAAGGGGGAATGCGTCTCGCCGAGGCTCTTTCCTGGGCGCGGGGAAAAGATGCACGGGAAATCCTGGAACTGGCCATGTCCCTGGAAATAACCGCCTACGATCGCTTCATTTATTTGAGGGAAAGGTTTTTCAACGAGAACGTGCGTACGATCTTCAACCTCCTTGCTGCTGAAGAAAAGGCACACCTCGAAAGCCTGACCAGGATGTTCGAAAACTCTCTCGGCCGGCTACCCGGGTAAGTGCGCCGGAACACAATCCTTCTCTTCCCCGAAAAAAACCTTTGCAAGCCCCCTACATGCGCCGGGCGTTTGCATAAGGCCGGCCCGCACGGTTCGACCCGTTGGCGTCCCGTTACCGCGGATACAGAACCGCCCGCAGCACCTCCGCCAACTCCTGTACGGTGAAAGGTTTCGCCACGACACCGGAGAAGCCGAAGTCACGGTATGACGCCAGTATCGGATCGTTATTGTAGCCGCTCGAAACAATCCCCAGCGCCTCCGGATCAAATTCCAGCAGATGGCTCATCGCTTCCTTCCCCCCCATTCGCCCCGGAATGGTCAGATCCATGATCACGACGGCAAACGCATCCCCCTGCTCCTTCGCCTTTCGATACAGGTTCAGCATCTGGACCCCGTCGCAACATACCTCAACCGAGTACCCAAGGGCGGACAACAGTTCGGACGCCACTTCACGGACAATCTCCTCATCATCCATCACCAGCACCCTCCCGCTTCCCGGGACGATTGAGGGCTCACGCTGCCCTTCCGATGGATGGGAGGTCGCGGATGCGGGGAGATAGAGATGGAAAGTCGTCCCGTGCCCGACCGTAGACTCTACCTCGATGTGCCCGCCGTGATTTCTGATAATCGAGTAGACGGTGGCAAGCCCGAGGCCGCTCCCCTTCGGTTTGGTAGTGAAATACGGGTCGAAAATCCTCTGCAGGTGCTCTTCGGGGATACCGGTTCCCTGATCCTCCAGGGAAATCTTAACCCACCGTCCTCGCGTCTGAACCTTCCCGGGACAGCCGGCCACATTCTCCGCGGAAACCCGGACATCCCCCCCCTCTGGCATCGCCTGCGCGGCATTGATGATCAGGTTGTGAATCACCTGGCTTATCTGCCCCCCATCCACTTCAACGGGCAGAATATCGTCGGGTATTTCAAAGGCGCAGCGCACATTGGATCCGGCCAGAGCGAAGATCGCTGAATCCATGATAATCTGACGGATGGAGCATATTTTCCTGACAGGCGTCCCCCCTTTTGAAAACGTCAGCAACTGCAAGGTGAGATCCCGTGCCCGTTCCGTCGCCTTCTCGGCTTCAACAAGCCTCCTGCATATCTTGCCGTCCGGCTCCGAAAACATCTTTGCCAGCGAAATATTTCCCAGGATACCGGTAAGCAGATTGTTGAAATCGTGAGCGATTCCTCCCGCGAGCACGCCCAGAGACTCCAGCTTCCGGCTTTTCAGGACCTCTTCCTCCAGCTTTTTCCTTTCCGTGACATCTTCCATCATGGGGAGAAAATAGAGCGGTTGTCCGGAGCCGTCTTTCATGAGACAGACGGAAAGACGTGCCCAGATGATCCGTCCGTCCTTGCGCACGTATCTCTTATCCATCTGGAAAGTGTCGATCTCGCCGGAGATGAGACGGGTCTTCATCCTGAGATCGCTTTCAAGATCCTCGGGATGGGAAATATCCGATAACCGAAGAGCCAGGAGTTCCTGTTCCGAATAACCGGTGACCCGGCACCACTCGGCGTTCACCCGGAGGAAGCAGTAGTCAAGGGATACAATGGCGGCCCCGATGGGCGACTGGTCGAACGTCCGTCGGAATCGATCCTCGCTTTCCCGCAGGGCATTTTCCATCCGTTTCCGCTCGGTAATATCCAGGATCACACCCACAATCCCACCGGGGGTGCCGTCTTTTCTGGTGAAAACGGCCTTCGTGAAGATGACCTCCTGTATCGTCCCGTTCGCGGCCTGAACAGAAGATTCGTACACATGGACGCCCCCTGACATCAACAAGTGCACATCCGACGCATGGTAGACGTCGGCAAGTTCCCTTGGACTGATGTCGAACGCGGTTTTGCCCACGATCTCGTGCTTTTTCAAACCGAGGAACTCCTCGAATGCCTTGTTGCACCCCAGATAGGCGCCCGACGAGTTTTTGAAGAAAATGGGGCTCGGAATGGCGTCGATGAGTTCCTGGAGAAAGTGCACCTGCTCCTGCAGGTCCTCCTCCGCCTGCTTGCGGTCGGAAATGTCGTTGATGATGCCGATGGCATGCCAACGATCCCGAAGGCGCATGGAAGACAGCGCAAGATCGATGGGGAACTCCTCTCCGTCCTTCCGATGCGCCACCAATTCCAGTTGTTTTCCCACCACCGTACCGGAACCGGTTTCGCGGAATCGGGGGAAAGCAGCCGCGGACATCTCCCGGTAACATTGCGGCGCCAGCAACTCATGGACGTCCTTTCCTACGACCTCGTCGGCCGACCAGCCGAAGATACGCCCGGCCGCGTCATTCCAGAAGGTAATCAGGCCGTCCTGGTCGATCATGACGATACCGCTCATGGCGGACGCCGTCATGTTCCTGAACTTCTCCTCGCTCTGAAGCAGCGCCTCCTCCGCGTTCTTCCTGGCGGTTATATCCTCCAGCGTCTCCACCGCGCCGATAACTTCGTTGTGCGAATCGCGCACCAGCGCCGCCGTGACGAACAGCCAGCGGCCGTTATCTCCAAGGGCGGGAAAGAAATCCGTCACTTCGTAGGCTTCTTCCCGGAGGGTTGACCGGCTGTGCTTTCCCCGGTACCATACGTCCAGTTTCTCACTATCCCCTTCCACCAGCAGGTCCGCGAGACAGGGATGTGTTGTGGAGTAGAAGGCCTTCCAGTGGTCGTTCGTGCCGACCATCTCCCGGGCGCTCAGACCGGTGCATTTCTCAATCGCCTCATTCCAATAGATAACGCGATGGTTGCGGTCAATGACGAACTGAGGTATCGGCGACCCGTGCAGGATGGACCGCAACCGCTGCTCGCTCTCCACCAATGCGGTCTCCGCTATCCTTCGCATCCGAACCAGGAGAAAGGTCAGGACGGCAAAGAAGACTATCAGCACGACGGCCATGAGGACCTGGTTAATTTTCAGCCGGTCGTATGTGGTGAAAAACTCGCTTTTCTTCACCCCCACATAGAGGGCGCCGATGACGTCGCCCTTCTCGTTTCTGATGGGATCATAGGCCGTGAAATAGGGAACCCCCAAGATAAGGGCTTCACCACGGTATGGTTCTCCCTTTCCGAAGACCGCCTCATAGGGAGGCCCTTCCAGGATCGTTCCAATCGCCCGGCTGCCGTCTCCCTTCAACACGTTGGTTGAAACGCGGACCCTGCCCATGAAAATGGTCGCGGTGCCGCCGAATATCTCCTTAACCTTGTCCGGCAGTTCATAGTTGCCGTTGACAACATATTCTCCCGCGAGCAGCTTTCCATCCACGACTCGAAAGTGCTTCCCCTTTGCCCGAAGAAGCTCCCAGAAGGTTTTTATGTTACTTTCCTGCATCAGGGACGCCTGGCGGAACGCTTCCGTTCGCATCTGGCCGACGGAAAAGACGGTTGCGCTGATTATCGCGGCGGCAAGAAAGACAACGGTCAGGTAGAGAAAACCGGATGGAATCTTCATCTATATGTTCTCCGGCGCTTTTTCATGTTTCGGATAACTCTACCATCGAAACCGAATACCGTCAAAGCGATATGCACGTCCACTTGAGGCGTTAGCGGACATAGCCGAAGCCATCCTTTGCCCGACAAGCCCCGACCGTGGAATCCGAAGCGACTCATCTGGAGGATACTATGCAGGCCCAGTGATACAGAACGGCCCATGATATCACAATGCAATACATACGATGTGTAAACTATTTCGACTGAGACGTCGGTATGTTTGACAGTCGGCATGCGGAGAGGGGAATGGATGGGCAGGATTGTCCGTGGACGAAACAATGACCGGGACGACGCCGTTCACGGTCGCGCCGCTTGCCGGTGGGGGAGTGGATGAAACGAGCGCCGTCATGCCCGAGGCACGGTTGCGGTTTTGCCGCACATAAACGGCGGAAGTGCGCCTGTCAAAGTTCACAGATAATCGGATTTCTTGAAGAATTCCGGCTTGAGCAGGAGATATTTACCCTCCAGGGTTTCTACCTCGTTGTTTCGGAAAAATCTCCTGAGGAGGCGGGAAACCGTCTCCCGCGCAACGGAAGCGTGTTCCGCGATTTCCTTGTGGGTGAGCTTCATTGCGACGATGGTCCCACGTCGATCCTGAACACCGTACATGTCGCCGAGGTGACGGATGACCGTCCGGACTCTCTGTTCGGCGTCGCTCAGACTCATTACCTTGAGCATCTTCCAGGAATCCCGCAATCGTGAACAGAGCATGATGATGATGTGGCGAACGACCATGGAGTCGGTGAGAAGCGACTGCTCGAAATCGCTTTTCGCCAGGAGTCCGATTTCCGTGTCTTCCATGGCAATGACCGAGGCGGGCCAGGTTTTGCCGTCAAGAAGCGCCATCTCGCCGAAATAATCGCCCTGTTTGTGGAATGCCAGGATATGCTCTTTGCCTTTTTCGCTCTGATGCACGACCTTCACCTTGCCGGAAAACACGAGATACATGAACTGGCTGGTATTCTCCTCGCGCAGAATAATCTCGTTCTTGTGAAATTTTCTCTTCCTGACAACGTGCTGTACCGTTGCCAGATGTTCATCGGAGAGAGAGGAAAAGAAAGGAATTTTCCGGAGAAGCGTTACGCTGTCCGCCCCACGGGCTTTGATGCGCGATTCCATGGTGAACCACCTTTCCCGTGCTTTTTCCTGCGCAGCCTATGGTAAAATTGTACCTCAACGAGGTGAAAAATGAATACATACCATGACTCTCTGCTCAAACTGGTCGGCCTGTCGAACTTCCTGGAACAGCAATCAGGCCTGGATGAATGTCTGAATGATCTCGCAAAACTGGCGGCCGGCATCCTGGAAGTTGGGAACTGCTCCATCATGCTTTTCCATGACGAAGAGGAACCGGGCGAATTCAGACTACATTTATTTGCAAAATGCGGTCCACTGCCCGAGACCGCGTATGACGAGGCGCTGAAAGTCACCGAAGGGATTGCGGGACAGGTTGCCGCGAAGGGAGAGCCTCTTCTCGTGGAGGATATTACGCAATCGCCGTATTGTGCGCTGGCGCGTCGCCCCGGTGAGCCGAGCAGAAGTTTCATCTCGGTACCCATCACAATCGCCGGGAAGGTCATCGGCATCATGAACTTCAGCAATCCGCTTCCGGAACGACGCCTTGACGCAGGGGATCTGAAACATGCCGTTTTTGTCTCGCTCCTGGTGGGCAAGTCCATCCAGGTTATCGAGATGCAGAAGATACTCCAGTCGAAATTCCTGCAGTTTTCCATGTTTCAGGAGGCGGAGACCATCGTAGGAGGCGCGATCGCACCCCTCAGCCGGGACCCGGAAAAGCTTGCGAAAATTGTCGCCAAGACCTTCTACCGGGAGATGACCGGCGCGGGTTTTGCCCCCGACCATATCGTCAAGGCCGCGACCGAGATCATTTCCCTGCTGAACCAGACCCTTACCAAACACAAGAAGCGACTGAAAAGCGATATTCCCGACAGTTCGGAATGAAAGTGCTTCTACGACGAGGATTGTGCTTTTGAGAACAGACTCTGACGGCATGAAGGCGGGAAATACGGCCGGAATGCTTGTGGAAGAAAAAGCACTAAAGTTCCGTACACGGCGTACCGATACGATCTCATAACTCTCTTGAAACATGGAGAAAATATGAGACGTGAGAAACGTTCACCCTGGTTGCGCCGATCCTTTCTGCCGGCCGTCTTGTTGTGCAGCGTCTTCACGGGCGTTATCGTTTCATCCGCGTCGTGCGCCGAAAGCGGAACCACTCCTCTTTCGCCATCGGTTCCAGGTGTGGATACCCGCCTCGCAAACCTTACCCTGCGCGATTGCCTCGATATCGCCCTGGCCAACAACCATTCCCGTGCCGTCTCCCGCTTCGGAATCGAGATCGCCGAGGCACAGCACCGTCAGGCCACCTCCGCCTACTGGCCCCAGGTCGGGGTCAAGGCCTCCGCTACCATCATGGATGAAGACCCCAACTTCATCTTCCCCGCAAAAACCATGCGCACACCGGCCTCGACCGTGATCGCCACCACACCTCTCGGTCCCATGCCCATCGAGGTACCGGCCGGTTCCTACGAGATACCGGAACAGAACGTGAAGCTCATGGACAGGAAAAACCTGTACGCGACCCTGAACGCCACGCTCCCCCTCTATACGGGAGGCAGAATCAGCGCAGTAGTGCGCCAGGCCGAGCAGGGGATGCGCGCCGCCCGGGAAGAGGCGCGCCGCACCGACCTCCAGGTAACCTACGACGTTACCCGCTACTACTACGGAGCGGTTCTCGCCGGGGAACTGGTCCGCATCGGAAGGGATGCCCTCACCAGGATGGAGGTGACGCTCGAGCTGACCGAGAACCTGTACACGAAAGGCTCCGGAAAGGTGAAGAAAACCGACTACCTGCGCAACAAGACGGTGGTGGAGGGACTGCGCTCCGCAGTCACCGCGCTGGAGGCAAACGAACAGCTCGCCGGGGCCGCCCTCACCAACGCCATGGGCATCCCATGGAACACTACCATCCGGCTGGCGCCGGGAGGGCTCCCCTACAACCCCAACCAGGCGGAACTTCCGGCGCTGGTAGACGGATCGTACCGGTTCAACCCGGACTGGGCGCGGCTCGAGGCGGGCCTGAAAGCGGCGGGAGCCAGGATCGACGATGCGCGGAGCGGCCATCTGCCCACCGTGGGCCTGTTCGGCACCCTTTCACGCATCGAAAACTCCTATGACAAGGGGATCGCGACCCCTCAGAACAGGAACTCCTGGATGGTTGGAATCGGCATCGAACTTCCCCTGTTCAACGGTATGCGGACAGTCGCCGAGGTCCGCGAGGCAAAGGCCCGCCTCGAGAGGCTCAAAGAGCAGCAAATCCTCCTCAGGGAGGGTCTGGCGCTCCAGGTGAAGCATATCTTCATCCAGATGATGAGCTCTCAGCGACAGAAGTCGTTCGCCAAGGCTGCCGCGATCTCCTCGGAAGAGAACCGGGCTCTCAACGAACGCGCCTACCAGGAAGAGCTGGTGGAAACCAAAGACGTCATCGAGGCCCAGCTGGTGGAATCCCTGATGAAGGCCCAATACCAGAAGGCCCTCTTCGACCATATCGAGGCCAGGGCGAATCTCGAATTCGTTGTCGGCAACGAGGTGGAAAAACTCGCGGAAGGAAGCAGGTAGCCGAACATACCCCGGCATTACATTCTCTTCAATGAACAAATTTCTGAAAAAACGGGACGGAATCGCAGCCGGCCGACGGAGAATGCGTTACGTGCCCCGCGGGGTTGATACGCTTGCGCTCCGCCTCGCACAGGCCTCGATATTCACTCTGCTGACGGTGTTCGCATCGTGTTGCAGCGCAAAGGCGGCGGAACCATCCCTTTTTCACCTGAATATCGGCTTCTCAAGCAGGGCATTCGTCAATGTCCCCCCGGAAGACATCAAGATTGCCGTACGGATTCTTGCGGGAAAGGTCGCCCGGAACACCATAGGCTCCGCAGACTCGAAAATCTACGACTCTCCCGCGGATATCGAACAGGACTTCAGAGCAAAAAAACTCGACACCGTTGCCCTGACGCCCGACGAATTCATCAAGCTGGAGAATAGAGTTCTCCTGGATCCGATCATGGTGACCGCCACATCCAAGGGGCACGAGGTCGAACTGCTCCTGATGGTGAGAAAAGACAGCGGCATCCGCTCCTTCGGAGACCTGCGCAACCGCAGGCTGGCCATAGCGGAAAAAGAGAGCCGGTACGCAAACATGTACTCCATATGGTTGGAGACACTGATTATGCGTAAAGGACTCTCCGGAGATACCCGATTCTTCTCCGCCGTCACGGAAACCAAGAAACCATCCCAGGCGTTGATGCAGGTCTTTTTCCGCAAGGCCGACGCCTGTATAATCACGGGGCAGCTTCTCGACGTGTCCGTCGAGCTCAATCCCCAGATCGGCAGGGAACTGACGGTCATCGAACGGTTGCCGAAACTGGCGGGCGGAATCATCGCGATGCGCCGCGATCTCCCTGAGGTCTACAAGCAGAGGCTCCGCCAAGCACTGCTGACGCTTCATGAAGATCAAGAGGGAAAGCAGCTGTTCGTGCTCTTTCAGCTGAAAAAACTGGTTCCCTACCGGCCCGAGTATATGCGGGCCACTGTAGCTTTGTACGCGGAACATCGCACCCTTCGTCAACGAAACGCGCGCATGAGCTATAGAGGCAATCGGTGACCCGACCATCCGAGTCGACCGGAAAACCGCGGAAACCGAACACCATGAGATACCCTACGCAAAAGAAACCCGAAAACCCGCGCACCCCGGCTTCACAGGTTTCCTCCTGGACATTCTTCCTGCCGGCGGCCTCGGCACTGCTCTGCATCCTTTTCGTCACACCATCCGCGACAGGCGCAGACACGGTAGACATCTCGTCCGAAAAGCTGACGGTTGGTTTTACCCCTACTTCATTCCCCAACGCCGACCAGCGTGAGGTCCAGGCGGCAATGCATCTCTGGACCAGGGAACCGGCTCGGCAAATGGGCATCAAGACCCAGCCCGGGACCGTCATCTTCTCCAGAACCGAAGATCTGGTCGAAGCGGTCAACAAGGGAGAGTTGTCCGTTGTAAGCTTACCGGCGCTGGATTACCTGTTTTTCAGAAAGGTCGCTCGCATGTCTCCTTCACGGGTGTCCTCGGGTGTCAGCGGATACGAAGGCAGCCTGCTTCTGGTTGTCCGCAATGACAGCGGCATACGAAAGATTCGCGATCCGCGGGGGAAAACATTGCTGTTGGCGTCCGGAAAGGCGTCCTCATCCAGCCGGTTATGGCTCTCCGTTCTCCTGCTCCGGGAGCGGAATAGACTTGCAGCGCGGCTGGAGAGAAGGAAATGAAAGAGGACTCGGGATACATGGGAGAAAAACGCCATACGCCGCCAAAACAGACGGAGCGCTTTCTTCTGTTTCTGCTTGTCTTGATTCTCTCAGCCGCGGCACTGCCGTCAATGACGCGGTTCGGAGAAGCGGGTCAGGAAGATCCTTTGCCGAAAGTACTCCACGTGGCTTTCTCGTCACGGGTTTTTCCGGACGTCGACCCCCGCGATGCCCGGATAGCCATGGAATTATGGGCAAAAGAGCTGTCACGGAAGGCCGGAATACCACATGCGCAGGTGACCCTCTTCGACAGCCCGGATGAAATCAGGACTATGGTTCGCAGGGGCGATATCCACCTGGTAACCCTGCCGCCCCTGGACTTCCTTACCTGGCGGCGGGGTCTGAATATTGTCCCGGCCTACGTTGCAGCGAACAAGAGCGGTAAAGAGATGGAGTATCTCCTTGTTGTCCGGCGGGACAGCGGCATTTCAAAGGTGCGAGACCTCAAGGGGAAGACCCTTGCCCTATCCGAGGCATCCAGAAACCAAGCGGGGTCTCTCTGGTTCAGCGTCCTTCTCCTGAGGGCCGGCATACGGGACGTCTCCGCCCATCTCGGCAAACCGCCGGAGGCAACAAAGCCTTCCCAGGCAGTCATGGGAGTTTTCTTTCGCCGGTATCACGCGGCTGTTATCAACCGCGGTTCACTGGAAACATGCATCAGCGTCAATCCGCAACTTGGAAAGGACCTGGTCGTCCTGGAGTCCTCGAAAAGTCTCGTTGGTGAGATATCGTGTCTTCCCGCGGCCATCGGAAAGAAACTGAGGAGGGCGATGGATACCGCGGCCGGTGCCCTGCATGAAACAACGGTCGGAAGACAGATGACGACTCTGTTCCATATCGACCGGGTGATCCCGTTCAACGATTCCTACCTTGCCGGACTGGAAGAGTTGCTGCGCGAACGGGACAGGCTGATCAGAGGAAGATGCCATGTCACTCCATGAGTCTCACACCACGACAGGAAACGCTCGACTGCACGGACCGGCACGCTGGTTCCGGACGCAACGGATTGTCATCCGCGTCGCCCTGATTTCTTCGACCCTCATCATCATCACTCTCGGACTGTTCGTGCTTTTCACCATACCGTTTCAACGCACGGCGATCCTGGACGCCATGAAATCCGAGGCCAGGAGCACCGTAACCTCCATCGACCAGGTAACGGCCAGCGCCATCATCACCGAAGATTTCGGCTCTGTTGTGGAGCACTGCCTCAGGGTCGTGAAGGAAAGCCCCTCCATCGTCTACGTGGTTGTAACCAGAAATGACGGTTTTTCTCTTGTTATCACCAATAATGGATGGGAACAGAAAAACCTGAAAGGCATCTGGGTCCCCCCGGGAAAGCGGACCCCGGGCAGCCGGTTTCTGGCCACCGAGGTTTCGAAGGATGAAGTTTTCCATTATTCGCACCCCTTCCAATATTCCGGCATCGACTGGGGTTGGTTCCATATCGGCCTGTCGCTGAAGAAATTCAATGCCGACATCAGGAACATGTATCAGCGGACCTGCCTGGTAGCGCTGGTGTGTCTCCTGAGCGGAATCTGCGTCGCTCTGGTGTTCGCCCGCAGGTTTACCCGTCCCATATCCGCGCTTGCCGACGTGACCCGGCGTGTTTCTCACGGCGATCTCACCGCGGTTGCGGACATCAGAACCGGTGATGAACTTCAGGATCTGGGAGACGCTTTCAACGACATGACCAAAGCCCTGCGCGCCTCACGGGCGGAGATTGTCGCCGCGCGGGAATATACCGAAAACATCATCGGTTCCATGAACGATACCCTCGTGGTAGTAAACCCGGACGGCGTCATGATAAGGGCGAACAAAGGCTTGATGTCTCTTCTCGGATATACGGAGGAGGAACTGATCGGCAGGCCCTTCGAGCACATCCTGGCGCCGGGAGACGCAGACAGCGGCGCTCCTCCCTCCGCTGCGGACATTTCCGGCCTGTACGCCAGGGGCATCGTCACTACCGTGGAAATCGCCTACCGTTCCAGGAATGGGCGCCACATCCCTATTCTGTTCTCCGCATCGGCCCTGTATGACTCCGATGGAACGGTTATCGGCATTGTCTGCGTAGGGCTCGACATAACGGACAGAAAGCTTTCCGAAAAGGCGCTTCAGGAAGCCAAGGAAGCAGCCGAGGCCGCAAACAGGGCCAAATCCCAGTTCCTGGCAAACATGAGCCACGAGATACGAACCCCCATGAACGGAGTGCTCGGCATGCTCGACCTCCTTCTCGAATCGAAGCTGGAGGCAATACAGAAACGCTTCGCCCGTATGGCGTACGATTCCGCGGAAAAACTGCTTTCGATAATCAATGACATCCTCGATTTCTCAAAGATAGAGGCGGGTATGCTCGATCTGCAACACAACGGGTTTCTGTTGCGGAGAGTAATACGGGATGTCATCGACCTGTTTTCACTCAAGGCGCAACGCAAGGGACTCGCCCTGCGCTCCGAGGTCGATTCGAAAATACCCGATGCCGTGGAAGGGGATGCCACCCGCCTGCGCCAGGTCCTTGTCAACCTGCTGGGCAATGCCCTGAAGTTCACCGACAGGGGAGAAGTGTCACTGGACGTGAAACTCCAGGATACGGAAGGGGAAACGCTGCTGCTGCGCTTCGAGGTGCGGGATACGGGAAAGGGAATTGCCGAAAGCGAGATGAAGGTCATCTTCGACGCCTTCACCCAGGCCGACGTGTCCATGACCCGTCGACACGAGGGCACCGGTCTGGGCCTTACCATCTCCAGGCAACTGGTGGAGATGATGGGCGGCGCCATCGGCGTTGAAAGCAGGCAGGGAGAGGGATCCCTTTTCTGGTTCACCGTTCGTCTGAAAACGGGGGACTCCTTTTCTGAAAAAATGGTCGCCGTTGAAGAAACCGTACCGAAGTCGAGGCCTGCCGGTCTTCCCGCGAATGTTTCCGTTCTGGTTGCGGAAGACAACCCCATGAACCAGGAAATGTGCCGGTTCATGCTTGAAGAGCTGGGCTGCCGTGTCGAGGTCGTTCAGAACGGCGCCCGTGCCGTTGAAGCAGCGGCAAAGCAAGACTATGACCTGGTATTCATGGATTGCCAGATGCCGGAAATGGACGGCTATGAAGCAACGGCCAGAATACGCCGTCACGAATCGTCGGGAGAAAAGAAGGGTCGGCGCCTTCCCATAATCGCCTTGACCGCCCATGCCATGCAGGGGGATCGGGAGCATTGCCTGGCGTCCGGCATGGATGATTATCTTGCAAAACCGTTCAACATGAATGAACTGGCTGACATGCTGTATCGATGGGCAGCAAAATCCAACCGTAAATCCACCTGGAGCTGACTTTCCCCTCCGTTCACGATGAACGACGCCCCTCCCGGAAACCTTGACAAACAAGCACTCCTGTGGCACAGAATAGCCGGCTGCGGTAACACCCGTTGCCCACTCGACACACTTACGCGAACAGGAGGTTTCACCATGAAAAGCATCAAAGGAACGAAAACCGAACAGAACCTGTTGAAATCGTTCGCCGGCGAAAGCCAGGCGCGCAACCGCTACACCTACTTTTCCTCCGTTGCCCGCAAGGAAGGGTTCGTGCAGATTGCCGACATTTTCGATGAAACCGCGAACCAGGAAAAGGAGCACGCCAAGCGTTTCTTCAAGTTTCTAGAAGGGGGCGACCTGGAAATCACCGCCTGCTTCCCTGCCGGCAAAATCGGCACGACCGCCGAGAACCTGCTGGCAGCCGCAACGGGGGAACATGAAGAACATAGCGCCCTCTACCCCGAATTTGCCGCCGTTGCGGAGAAAGAAGGTTTCGCGGAAATAGCCGCGGTATGGAACGCAATCTCCGTGGCGGAAAAGCAGCATGAGAAACGCTACCGCGACCTGCTGGCCAACGTGGAAAGCGGCCGCGTCTTCACGCGGGACGCGGACGTGGTGTGGCGTTGCCGCAACTGCGGCTATCTGCATCAAGGCAAGGGCGCCCCGGAACTCTGCCCTGCCTGCGCCCATCCCCGGGACCATTTCGAACTTCTGGGAGAAAACTGGTAATCCGCCCGACACCGGGTATTTCCGCCTTGTAAAAAGCGGGGCATCGCCGGGGACAACGGCGGTCGCCCCGCTTTCTTTTTAGAATCTCCCGTTGAGACAACCTCCGCCGGAAGTCCCGGTTTTCACGGGTGGAGATGCGGCATTTTCTTTTTCACGGTACACTATCCATGAGTTGAAATGTTCCGGAAGAATTCCGAAACGCAAAAGCTTCAAAGAAAGGCGGTATCGCCCATGACGGAATCTGTGAACGGGTTCCCCTATATCAGGTCCCTGACCATCGAGGATGAAAACAGGATCCGCCAGATCCCGTTCCTGAACATCGATTCTCTGCTGATACCCTCGCCCTACATCAAGGACAAGACCATTGACATAGACTACGACCACAGCTACGTCTGGGACGAGGAAGGAGAGTTGCTCGGCTATTTCCTCATCTATTCCGACCCGGAGAAGACGCGCTTCCATCTCTACAAGCAGGTAACGAGCCCCTTCGGCAGAGGCAAGGGGATCGGGTCGGCCTTCATGGAGAAGCTGGCGCGCGACGTTGCTCCCGACGCTTTCATCTACCTGTTTGTCTGGGAGAAACTGAGCAGTTCCATTGACTTTTTCCTCAGCAAGGGATTCTCCTACCAGGAAGCCATCGTCTATCGGAAGATGAAGTTCTACCTCATGTCCGCACCTGCCGCCACCATCCTGGAAAAGATCGAACAGGCCGGCATCAAGGATGTTTCCATTGCCGAAGAGCTGAGCAATGTGCGGCATGATGCCAAGAAGGCGCTGAAAATCATTCTCGATCTGGTATCCATGCTGTCCGTGGACAATTTCAACAAGGTGATCGAGGACATCAACCGCGAGACCACGGCACTGCTCAACACCCTGAACATGTATGAGGACAAGATCACGGCCAGCCACGAGGTGCATATCAAGGAACTGATAACCGAGCGCGTCATTCCCTTCATCGAGGTCGCCGATGTCCCGTGCGAGATACGCCTCGTCATCGGTTCCCACATACCTCCGGTCATCGGTCACTACATGAATTTCAGCCGCGCCCTGATAAACCTGGTGTCCAACTCGCTTGACGCCATCCGGGAATCGGGCAGGCGCGGCTGCATCGAAATCTCCCTTGCGGAACGAATTGACACGGTCATCCTCTCCATCACGGATAACGGCACCGGTATCGAGGAGGAACGGTTGATGAAAGGACCGGATTTACTTCCTCTTTTCGTGGGAAAAACAACAAAGCAGGGCAAGACGGGAGAGGGAATCGGCACGCGGCAAATCTTCGCCACCTTCGGAGCGGGTAACATTTCCGTTGAAAGCGCTGTCGGCGAATTCACCCGATGGACCATCTCCCTGAGGAAAACCTCCCAGAAGGACACTATCCTGCTGACGGAGATGAAATCACGGTATGTGGAGTTCATCAAGGCCACCGAGCATATCGGGATATCGGAGAGCAGTACGCGAACCAGTGTCGCAGCCTTTATCTGGCAGGTGAGACAGATGGAAATCTTCAGCTACGAGCTCATCTACCAGTTCAGCAGGTATAATAACGTTCGCGACATCTTCAGAACAATCCTTCTCTACCGGTACGGAGGCAGGGATTTCTCTTTCCTGAAAGCGGAGCTGAAAAAATGCAGGGTCGACAATGAGGCATTCAGGTCATGGCTTCTCGGGATCACCAAACGCATCAAGCGCAACGAAACCCATATTGCCATGCATCTGGATTTCCAGGAGTACAAGGGGATCCTGTTCAAGAGCTACGGGCAGGCCCTCGGATACACCATCATCTTCACCCTCGACCCGGAAACGGGACGCTTTTTCGCCACCGACCGGAAACTTGCCGAACACATGGACTTCGTCTCGTACCTGGGCCGCAACCGGGACCAGTTGTTGCGCGGCGAATTCGTCGGTGACGTGAGAAACGTCGAGAGCCCCATCTATCTGGGGGTCTGGTCCGTAAAGACCGCCGCGGATCTCCGTGATAAGCTGGCATTGATGCGAGCAGGCGCACGGCAGTTGCTGGAAATGGGCCTGAAAAACGAGAAGCGGCTGTGCTTCTATGCCACAACGTACAACCTGTGCGAAGTTGAGGTCGACACTCTTTCCTCCATAACCCTGGGGGAGATGTCAACCATGGAGGACACGGACTTCGACCGACTTATCGTGCCGTCAGAAGACGGCATGCACGGCATGGTCTTCGCGGATTGAACGTGAAAACACAGATGAAATCGTCCTCCGTTCCGGCGTCCCGATGATCCAGGCTCCGATGAGACGCCGGAACGTCTTTCCATCTCACCGCAGGAACGGCAGCTTAATCGGAGAGGACGGCAGAGAAGGTATCTTTTCAATGGGAGAAGAAACGGAGGAAGGGATTGATTCAGACACCGCACTTCCGCCCACTCCGCTCTTCCATTGCCGGTAACAGGCAAGCCCCTTCTCGTTCGAGCACTCTTCCACCAGTCTACATCCGCAGTCCTCGGGTGTCGGTCCGCACTTCTTGTTGTGAAAGTCATTGACCGTTTCTTGTCCTTTGGGGCAGACGAACGAAGGAGGCCAATCCTGGGCCTCGTTGCTTCCCATGCACGGCCCGATGACGCTGCCGGCCCCGAATACCAGGTCTTTTCGATGCCAGCATGCCGATGCACGACGCTGGTTCTGACAATCGGCCGGCTCAACGCTTCCTGACAGGCCGAATTTCGGCTTTCCATAGGCGGAGCAATCCAGCATCTTCGTGGTGGTTCCGATGCGCACCTCGCATTCCTTTGTCGACCCCTTGCGGCAGCAGACGCTTGCCCGTTCGAACAGGCGGCAGCCGCACTTCTGCAACTCAACCACGTCGTAGTCCCAGCAGGCGCCAACCGGATACAGGTAATGCTTGCCGTCAAGCTCGTTCGTGCTGCGCTGTCCACCGCGGCTCTTCACCTCAAGCACCCGGCCCTTGACCCTGTGCTGATCTTCCCAGAGACGGATAACCTGTGCCTTCGAGGGTTCGGCATACACGGGCCGCGCCGCGAACAGACAGCAGATCACGCCCGCACCGACCACGACCGCCGCCACACCCATCTGCCTGAAACTCGTTCTCATCGATAATCCCTCCTTTTGATTGAAGTACCAACCCGCCGAGCGGAGCCCGGCCGTCCACCCTTCATTCCGCAAAGCACACGCAAACGCATGAAAATCCAGTATCAAAAAAACATGATCCGATCAGGGAAACGTATTCCTGGAAACACCGGCTGTGAAAACCGCGTCGGATTCAACCGCACATCAATGGAGAAGGAAGCAGATTTGTTAAAATACCAAGAAAAGTTGCCCGAGAAGACGGGAATGCGACGAAAACCCTACGCGCTCACAACCACCCGGTTGCGACCGGCCCGTTTGGCTTCATAGAGCGCTCCATCGGCCTTTTTCAGGAGCGCTTCGAAAGAGGGCAACCCGGCGGTCATTTCGGCAACCCCGAGACTGACGGTAACGCTGATTTCCATACCCTGGTAGACATGTTTCATCTCGGCAATCGTTGTTCTGAAACGTTCCGCCAGCAGCGCCGCGGACGCAAGCACGGTCTCCGGGAGGAGGCAGCAGAACTCCTCGCCTCCATACCGGGCAAGGAAATCCGTCTTTCTGATCAGAGACGCAATCGTGCCGGAAATGTTCTTCAGGATGAGGTCTCCGCACAGGTGGCCGTAAGTATCGTTCACGTTTTTGAAAAAATCGATATCGAACATGATCACGCTGAAGCCCCTTCCATATCGGGCGTGCCTCGCGCATTCCTCCTCCAGGCGCTTTTCCAGGAACCTCCGGTTATAGACGCCGGTAAGGCCGTCCCGCATGTTCATCTCCAGCAGGCGATGCTCATAAGCGGCAAGTTCGGTCACATCCTGCACCGTCAGATAGAGACCGGTGATGGCGTTGTCCTCGTCGCGCAGCGGTCCCATGGAGCAGCTCTGCTGCATCCTCTCGAATCGGGATTCAAAAGAGCTTTCCGGTCTGAAGGGAAAGAGGAAGTGGTGGAGCTTCTGTGAGAAGAAGGAGAAATTTCCGAATGTGAGGACGGATTTGCAGCTGCGTTGAAACCTCGGCGTATTCAGGGAAGGGAAGAAATCGAACAATGAAGAGCCGACGAGTTGTTCCGCCGGTATGCCGCTGTGGGTCTCCATCCAGCGATTCCAGTAGCGAACCCTGAGTTGCGTGTCCAGGATGACGAGACCGAGGTTCACCGAGTCAAGTATCTGGGAAAGCTCATTCATAGTGTTCCAGGAATTCCGCAAGCGATTGCTTTATCCATTCCATTGAGTCCTGGGTTGTCACGAGAAACAGAAAACCGCTCACGTTCCGCTCATTGAAGCGGAACTCGGTCTTCATCACGATGGCGGTGTACTCCGGGTCGAAGAGTCTTTCCGGCAGTATGTCGTGGGGTTTGTTTTCAATCAGCACCGTGGGAGGAGAATAGGTCACCACATCTCCCAGAAGTTCGGTAATCTTGCCGACGCACGCGCCGATCAGGATATTGCCGACTTCCATCAGGGTTTCCTTCTCAAGGATCTCCATGGAGCCCGACTCGAATGTTGTCTCGTGTTCGGCGTCCAGCATGGTGATAAGCGCTTTTCCGGCGTCGGCGGGAAAGACCAGAAACGCTCCACCCCTGAACTTCCCCCAGAAGTTCTGCTCTACGATGCTGATGGTGGAAAAGTCCCGCACCTCGTACCGCAGGTACTCCGGAAGATCCTCCGCTTTCAGCACCTTGATATAGGGAACGCTCAGAACCACGAAGATGTTTATCACCTCGGCGAGTTCGGCCGCGGCCTTGCCGAAGGCGATATTCATGATCTCCTGCAGCGTGTCCTTTTCCTCTTCGCTGATTGAAGGGAGCTCAGTTTCCATGCTGTCTTCCCCGGAATTCGTCGGCCTTCGCCAAGGCATCTCCGACGCTTTCCCTGGTTGGTGGTTTTTTCAGGACAAGAAAGGCCCCGAGCCCCATGACCCTCTCGATGGATTTAACCTGGATATCCGCGGTAGCCACGATGATCACGGCGTCGGGATTCTGCTTCTTCATCTCCTCCAGTGCCTGAGCTCCGTCCATGACCGGCATGGTAAGGTCGAGAAACGTGATATCGGGTCCTATCTCCTTGAACTTTTCAAGGCCGGCAAGGCCATCGCCGGCCTCGTGGATCTCAGTGTCGTCATCTTTCGGGAGACAGCTTTTCAGCATCTTCCGCGAAATTGGCGAGTCGTCAACTATCAGTATCTTCCTGGCCATGGCATCACACCTCTCTGGATGGACTTCCCGCCGGGAACCTCCGCGGACCCGCGGAAACGGCGGATTCGTTCCGTACGAGGGACAAAGTAGCAAAAGAAAGGAAGCTGAGTCAATGGAAATAAGGGAAATCTGGGTGACAATCCTTCATTATAAAACGACGAAAGACGGCATGAAGGGGAGAAGGCTGAACGGGATAGAGCCATGGACTTCAAACGCCCCACGAGTCATGATTCTACCCTTTTCCGTTGCCCGGCATCGCCGCCTTCTGCTATTGTGTCCGCTGTCCACACAATCCGTGATCACATCACGGTGAAGTCTCCGAGGGCATGGTAAGGCGGGTATTCCATGAATGAAGCAGATGAAAATCACACTCGACTGAAAATTCGGGCGGCGCGCATCTCGGTCGCATCCAACTCCCTGCTGGTGGGTGCGAAACTGGCGGTCGGCGTTTTCATGGGCTCGGTTGCCGTGCTTTCCGAGGCGATGCACAGCGGGCTCGACCTGATGGCCTCAATCATCGCCTTCTATGCGGTGGGCAAGGCGGGAAAACCGGCCGACGAACGCCATCCCTATGGTCACGGGAAATGGGAAAATGTCTCCGGCGTGGTTGAGGCGCTCCTCATCCTTCTGGCAGCGGTCTATATCATCTACGAGGCGGTTCTCCGTCTCCTCCACGGCTCGGAGATAGAGCACCTCGGCATCGGTACCGCGGTCATGGCGATCTCCGCCGTGGTCAACTGGTTCGTATCACGCTACCTGTTCCAGGTCGCCCGGGAAACCGACTCCGTTGCCCTGGAGGCCGACGCATGGCACCTCCGGGCCGATGTCTACACATCAGTGGGCGTCCTTGTCGGTCTGGTCCTCATCGCCTTCACGAAACTCACCATCCTCGACTCCGTCGCGGCCATCGCGGTTGCCGTTCTGATCATCAAGTCATCCGTCGATCTCACGAAAAGCGCGGCGGCCGACCTCTTCGACACGCGTCTCCCCCGCGAGGACGAGGAAATAATCAGAAGGATTCTCTCCGGCTACACGGAGGGATGCATCGACTTTCACCGTCTGAGGAGCAGAAAATCCGGTTCCATGAGGTTCATCGACCTGCACCTCGTCGTGCCCCGCAAATGGTCAATCGAAGAGGCGCACCAGGTGAGTGATCGCATCGAAAAGGAAATCCGCGACGCCCTTGCCAACACCCAGGTCATCATCCACGTCGACCCCTGCAACAAGAGCCTCGCCCCCTGCGAAAAATGTACGCGGGAACCGGAATCGTGAGGATTCGGGTATCGGCCGGAGATCCTTTCCGGCGACTCACCTGCGGACGAAAATTTCCCGCGCCATGTTGGTGTCGATGGCGAATTCCGAAAAACCGACGCTGAAGATATAGGAAGGGAAGGTCTGTTTGAGGCGAATGCAGTTGCCGGGAAGCACACCCATGGCCATCAGCTTCTGCATCTTCTTGTTGTCCTCCGTCTGGATGTAGGCGATCTCCCCCTCCTCGTTGGGCTTCAGTTCCGTGAGGGGCACCACCCCGAGATTGCCGCTCCGTTGGGCCTCGATGCAGCACTCGCCCGGAGGAATCGGCTTGCCGTGGGGGCAGGTGGACGGATGGTTGAGCAGGGTGCAGACCTTTGTGTCAACTCCTTCATTGAAAAGGTGTTCGAACTGGCAGGCCTTTTCTCTCGCCGTTTCACCACGGATATTGAAGACATCCATCATGAGACGTTCAGCGAGACGGAAGCGGCGGACAATCTTGCCCCCTTCTTCTTTTCCCTCCGGTCGAAGGGTAATCCGTCCCTCCTTCACCTCCACAAGCGCCAGGTCGGTCAGTTCATGAAAGACTGGGTCATTGGGAGAAAGTGAAATTTTTTCCAGGTCCGTGAAGACGTTACCTTCCTCCTCAACCTCCATCCAAAGCTTTTCGAGAATCTCCTCGGCCTTTTCCGACAATTTTTCGTTCATGTCATCTCCCGGATTTCGTGAATAGTTTCTTTATCTTCCGCACCAGTGAAGGCTCCGGAGGGTTTTCGTAATTGCAGCGGGGACACTTCAGCTTGTTGCAACCGGGACTCATGGGGCAGCTTCGGCACCCGGAAACCGCTTCCCGTTCGTCGAATTCATATCCGCAGAACCCGCATTTCATCAGAGAATACCGGTCAGGAGCAGGAACTCGTTCAGGAGATAGCCGCTGAAGAACGCAAGAAGGCTGACGAACACGCCGATGGCGAACGCGACCTTCGTACCCCTTTCCTTCTGCATGACCAGAAACTGGGCGATGCAGGGGATGAAGAGGGTCAGGGTCACGGCTGCGACGGTAAGCTGGCGGGCATCGAGGAGCCCCTTGGTTTGCAGGTCATAGAGGCCCGCGGCCCCGTAGTCGCGTCGGAAGAAGCCGAAGATGAAGGCAATGGCCGTCTCCTTGGGCAGGCCGATGGCCGACATGACCGGTTGCATCCAGGACACGAGCGTCTGGAAGAAGTTGGTTATCTTGCCGAGCCAGAGGAGAACCGATGCCAGGATGAAGAGGGGGAGGATCTCCATCAGGTACCACTGCATCCTGGAATAGGTCTTGGTCAGGACGTTGGAAAGCTGCGGCAGGCGCATGGGCGGCAGTTCCATGTAGAACATGGGAGATTCGCCCGGCACCACCCGGGAAGCCAGCAGGCCGACCAGCAGAAAGATGAGGACCATGCATACGCTCCACACGGCGAGCGCGCCCGGAAACTTGGAGAGAAGGGCGAGGATGACGCCCAGTTGGGCCGAACAGGGGATCGCCAGGGCCAGGAGCAGGGTGGCGATGACCCGCTCGCGAACCGTCTCCAGGGTCCGGGTGACCATGGTGGCCATGGTATCGCAGCCGAAGCCGAGCACCATGGGGATGACCGCCCGGCCGGTGAGGCCTATCTTCTTGAACAGCCGATCCACGAGGAGGGCGAGGCGGGGAAAGTAGCCGCTGTCCTCCAGGATGGAAAAGAAGAGGAAGAAGGTGGTCACGATGGGCAGGATGATGCCGACGGCATAGCGCAGCCCGAGGGTGATGATTCCGTACTCACCCACGAACAGTTCGCGAAGGATCTCCCACGGAACGACCTTGTTGACCAGGGAAACCATCCAGGGGTTGAAATATCCCTCCAGAACCGTCCCCTCCAGAAAATCCACCAGGGTCCCGGCGCCGAATTCGCCGACAAACTTATAGAGACCGAAGTAGAGGGCCGCGACCAGCAACGGCACGCCGGTCAGGGGGCGCACGGCCCAACCGGAGAGACGCTCTCCGAAAACCGGCGTCCTATTGGCGGATGCATGAAAAACCCCGTCCAGAAGTCCTTTCACCACAGCCTTCCGTTCCAGGGAAAGCTCAAGATGAAAGGAATCCCTGCGGGCGAACATCTTTTCACGAACCTTTTCCTCGATGGCGGCGTATTCGGCCCCCTCCGTTTCGCGCACTATGCCGGCGACCTCTTCGTCCCTCTGGAGAAGGAGGAGCGCAAGGGACTTTTTCGAGATCGTGTAGCTCCCGGCCATCAGGGCCATGATCTCCATGAGATCCGCCTCCAGCCGTTTGCCGTAGCCGAAAACGGCTCGTTTCGAACGCTCGTAGCCGACGATGATCTCCTTCAATTCCGGCAGGCCCCGTTTCTTCGCGGCCGCCGCGCCGACCACCGGAATGCCGAGCTTTTCCTGCAGGAGGGGGATATCGATGGAGATCCCCATCCTTTCGGCCTCATCCATGATGTTGATGACGAGAACCACCGGCAGCCCCGCTTCGATGAGCTGGATGGTCATGGCAAGCATCCTCTCCAGATTCCTGGCATCCAGGACATGGAGCACCACGTCGGGCGATTCATGGAGAAGGATCTCACGGGCAACGCGTTCCTCCTCGGTGATGGGAAGGATGGAATACATGCCGGGGGTGTCGATTATCTGGCAACTCACGTCGTTAATGACAACGCTTCCCCGCGCCACCTCCACGGACGTGCCGGGATAATTGGAGACGGTGACGTAGGCGCCGGTCAGGGCATTGAACAGCACGCTCTTGCCCACGTTGGGATTGCCCACGAGCGCCACCTTCCTGCAGCAGTCGCAGGCTCCTTCCGGCGAAGGAATACAGGCAGGTTTCTTTCCGAATTTCAGCATGAATCCTCTCACGCGTTCCTATTGTTTATGAAAATCACTTTCACCAATTGCCCCTCCCGCCGTTTGGCGGTAAGACCGGCGTACGGTCATCGCGCCGAGCCGGTTCGCACAAACCGGACGAACGTCATTCCTGTTTCCGGCATTTCGGGCAGATACCGTACATCTCCAGCTTGTGGGTTTCCACATGGAAGCCGAACTGGTCGGCGACCTCGTTCTGCAGACGCTCAATGGCCTCGTTTTCGAACTCCTGGATCGCTCCGCAGCGTGTGCACACCAGGTGATCGTGATGCTCCCCCGCGGTGATGTGCTCGTACCTGCTCTGCCCGTCTCCGAAATGTATCTCGCGGGCGATGCCGCATTCGGCGAAAAGTTTCAGGGTACGGTACACGGTGGCATAGCCGATGGTTGGATTCTTCGACCGCACCTTCAGATACAGCTCTTCGGTGCTCATGTGGCGGTCCGAGGTGAGAAAAGCGTCAAGCACGATATCGCGCTGGCGAGTGGATTTGAGGCCCTTTCCGGCAATGAAATCATGGAATTGCTTCTTCTGGACACGTTTCACGGGCACACCTCTTTTGAAAATGATTATCATCATACATATCGGGAAAGGTGAAGTCAAGCGCTTCACGCAGGTATCCCTTGTACACACCCTTTCGGACGTCTTCCCGGCAGCAGAAAGACTTTTTCGGAGGGGACCTCTCGCTGCATCCCGGAGCCGTTCATTGACTCCCCCCCTCTCTTGCGGTAATCTGCCATAAGGTACCTAATAATCCGACGAATCGACGGAACTGATGGACAACAACGGGAATCGCATGAAAAAGCTAGCAGTGGCAAAAAAATATTTTGCATCAGAAATACCGATAGCGGGAGAGATGTGGCGTCGCCTGGAACTGGATTTGGCGGACGAACGGTGTACAGCCACGACCGGCGCCCCGCTCATCCGCTTTTGCCGCGTAGCGGCGGATCGCCTGAACCGTCTCCCCGGGCGGGAAGATAGAAAAATCTCTCCATCAACGCTTATACTCTTTGCCCAGATGAACCGCATCTTCCGCTATCTGCTGAACCGGTACCTTGACGAACAGCACCCCGCTCTCGAAGATGCGATCCTCACCGTCCGGAGCCTTGCCCATACCTCCGGGCCGCTTGCCGCCGCCATACGGCGCTTCACAGAACTCTATCCGCCGGCCGAGATCCTGGAGGGCCGGGTGACGAACGCGCGGGAATTCCTGGCAAAGGACGACAAACGCCGCACGAAACGACGTCTGGCAACCCGCGAGATGCTTCTGCTCCGACTGGACGGAGAAAATCCCGCCCTTGCCCCGTGCCGGGATATCTTCGACGATACGCGGCTGGCCGCCGGTTCCCCCTACGGCCAGGTGACGGCAGCCATCGACGCTGAACTGGAAAAGGCGCCGACCTGCGACCCCTTCGACCTGCCCATTCTGGAACTGCTGCGTGCTCCCATGCGCGCATGCCCCGACTCCCTGTCCGGACAGATGGAATTCATCAGACGCACCTGGACGACCCTTCTTCCCGCGGAGCTGCTCGAAGAAATCCTGTCGGCCCTGGATATCGTTAAGGAGGAAATGAGGGAACGGTTTGATGGTCCGGGGCCTCCCGTCGTCATCGAGTTCAGGAAGGTCGGGGGAGAAGGGGATGTATCGTACGGTGGCGAGTACCCCGAGCCGGAAAAATTCTCGGCCGACACGGAGTGGATGCCGAACGTGGTGCTGATCGCCAAGATGGTCTATGTCTGGCTGGACCAGCTTTCCAGGAAATACGGACGCACCCTGTCCCGTCTCGACGAAATCCCCGATGCCGAACTGGATACCCTTGCGGCCTGGGGCTTCACCGGCCTCTGGCTGATAGGGCTCTGGGAAAGGTCCCCCGCCTCCGGGAAGATCAAGCAGTACTGCGGCAATCCCGAAGCCATCTCTTCCGCCTATTCGCTGTATGATTACTGCATCGCGGCCGACCTGGGAGGAGAGGATGCCCTGGAGAACCTGCGTCGGCGGGCCGCGCACAGGGGAATTCGTCTTGCCAGCGACATGGTGCCCAACCATACCGGCATCGACTCCCGGTGGACCAGGGAGCATCCGGACTGGTTCATCCAGCTCGACCATCCTCCCTTCCCCGCGTACACGTTCACCGGACCGGACCTGTCTTCATCCTCCGACATCAGCCTCCAGATCGAGGACGGCTACTGGTCGAAAACCGATGCCGCGGTGGTTTTCCGGCACGTGGACAACCGCTGCGGACGGGTCCGCTATATCTACCACGGCAACGACGGCACCAGCACACCCTGGAACGACACGGCCCAGTTGAACTACCTGCTCCCCGAGGTCCGGGAAGCGGTGATTCGCACTATTCTCCACGTGGCTCGGAATTTTCCCATCATCCGCTTCGACGCGGCAATGACCCTGGCCAAAAAGCACTACCAGCGCCTCTGGTTCCCCCAGCAAGGGCTGGGCGGCGGCATACCCTCACGGGCCGAACATGCCCTCTCGCGTAAACGTTTCGATGAAGTCTTTCCCGTGGAATTCTGGCGCGAAGTGGTGGACAGGGTGGCCGCGGAGGCCCCGGACACCCTCCTCCTTGCCGAGGCGTTCTGGCTCATGGAGGGATACTTCGTCCGGACCCTGGGCATGCACCGCGTTTACAACAGCGCCTTCATGAACATGCTGAAGATGGAGGAAAACGCCAAGTACCGGCAGACCATCAAGAACGTGCTCGAATTCAACCCGGAGATCCTGCAGCGGTTCGTCAATTTCATGAACAATCCCGACGAGCGGACCGCCATCGATCAGTTCGGCAAGGAAGGCAAGTATTTCGGCGCAACCGTGCTTCTGGTGACCATGCCCGGTCTTCCCATGTTCGGTCACGGGCAGATCGAGGGGTTTACGGAAAAATACGGGATGGAATACCGCAGGGCCTACTGGACGGAAGAACCCGACCGGCATCTGGTGGAGACCCATGAGCGGAAGATATTCCCTCTCATGAAAAAGCGCCGGCTGTTCAGCGGCGCGGCGAATTTCGTGCTCTACGACTTCCTCGCCGGGGATCGGGTCGACGAAAACGTTTTCGCCTACTCCAACTCCCATGGCGAAGAGCGAGCCCTCATCGTCTACCACAACCGTTTCGCCTCCACTCGCGGCTGGATCCGGACATCCTGCTCCCGTACCGTCAAGGACGGGTCCGGGGGAACACGACAGGTACGGACGACACTCGGAGAAGCGCTCGCCGTCCGCTCCGACGGAAGATTCTACTACCGGTTCCGGGACGCGGCCACCGGCCTGGAGTACCTCCGGCACGGCCGGGATCTGCTGGAACGGGGACTGTACGTCGAACTGGAAGCTTACGACTATCACGCCTTCCTCGATTTCCGGGAAATCCGCGACGACGACTACGGAACCTGGGGCAAGCTATGCGCCGAACTCAGGGGGCGGCCGGTGGACAGCCTGGAAGAGGAGATCAAGCAGATTCGCCACGCCAATGTGATAGCCTCCCTCGGCGTCCTCGCCTCGGAACTTCCGGAGCTGCTGCCGGTCCTCTTCAACCCGCACGCCACGGCGGAATCCCCGGGCGATGCCGGCGAGGCCCTGCGGAAGCGTCTCACGGCGTTCTTCTCCGCACTGAAACTGGACACCGGCCACCCGCAGGACGAGCGGGGTGTCGCCGAATGTGTGGTGCGGGACATGGAAAATGTTCGGGAGATTGCCGATCTGAAGAGCCGACGAGCCGGAGCGAAACCGGCCCTTGATCTGCTGAGGTCGGAGCTTTCCCCTGAAAGTGGATGGACCACGCTCTTGCTCGCGCTCTACCTTCTCCTGCGCCGTACAGGAAGTGAAACGGGAGCCGGATTGAGGCCCGGCGAGGTATTTGCGGAACTGGGATTCGGAAGGGTACTGGCCGATTCATTCCGCTCCGCTGCCGAGAGGTTGCGACATTCCCTCCCCCCCTGGGGAAGGGAATCCGACACATCCATTCTGAAAATCCTTCTGGAACAGGGGGCATTCTTCGAAGAACGGGAGACGGAAGTACAGGGAGTTCAGGCACAGGGCCTTCTTGCCCGGTCCGATGTGCGGGACTTCCTCCTTGTCAATGCAAGCGGAGGAACCGAGTGGTTCAACAAGGAACGCTTCGAAGCCCTGATCCGGCTTCTCTTCCTGACAAAAGCCGCGGTCGCCCCGACCGGGAAGTCCGGAGAGCGGCTGACCGGCATAATCCGTCTATATCGTGCCGCAGGAAAACTGATCGACGACGCCGAACGTGCGGGCTACCGTACGGACGCCTTTCTGACGCTCTCTTGTTCGGAATAGGGCGAGCCGCGAACCCGCGACGCCGTCAACTTTTGACTGGCGTGTTTTCCGTCTCTGTGCTACATACAGTTCGGCATCAACTTTTCGTGACAAAAGGAGATGAGGGCATGAAGGTAAAAGTAAAACTTTTCGCCACGTTCCGGGAAGGCCGTTTCGGCGAAGAGCTGCGGGAATACACGGCAGGCACCACCGTCGGAGACGTCCTGAAAGAACTGAACCTTCCGTTGGAGGAGATCGGGGCGACGCTGATTAATCACCGCCATGTGGAAGAGGATCAGCCCCTCCAGGACGGGGACAACCTGTCCATCTTTCCACTCGTCGGAGGAGGCTAGCAATGCAGACAATGCAGGAGGTACGCACGTTTCTGCTGAAACATGCGGAGGGTGACCTTCTGCCGTGGCGGCACCATGTGTTCGCCTCCACCCATTTCGGCCTCTCCATGGGCCAGGTGGAGAGGCTCGCTCTGGAATCGGGTCTCCTGCCCGCCCGCTATCAGAGAAACCGCAAGACCATTTCCATCAGCCAGCAGTTGCGGATTTTCAACGGAAGCGTGGCAATAGTCGGCTGCGGAGGTCTCGGCGGATATGTTATCGAGCAACTGGCTCGCCTTGGCGTCGGCCGGCTGACAGCCATCGATCCCGACGTGTTCGAGGAACACAACCTGAACCGCCAACTCTACTCAACGCCTGCCATGCTCGGCCGGCCCAAGGTGGAAGCGGCGCACCACCGGGTCAGGGAGATCAACCCGGCGGTCACGCTCGACCCAATCAAATGCGCCTTCAGCAAGACCAACGGCTTTGATATCCTCCAGGGATCGGATGTCGTCGTCGATGCCCTGGACAGCATACCGGTCAGGCTGGAGCTTGCCGAAGTCTGCAACGAATTGAACGTTCCCCTGGTGCACGGCGCCATCGGCGGATGGTACGGCCAGGTGGCCACCCAGTTTCCCGGAGAACAGACCCTGCGTAAGATCTACAATCGACCCTCCAATGCAAAAGGGGTGGAAAAGGGGCTGGGCAATCCGTCATTCACACCGGCGGTCGTCGCAAGCCTGGAAGTGGCGGAGGTCTGCAAGCTCCTCATCGGCCAGGGGCAGCCCCTCAGCAGACGCAAGCTCCACATCAACCTGCTGGACATGGAGATTATCGAACTGCCCTACTAGAAGCGTACCCTTTCGTCCCACCACAAAAAAACCGGAATATCCCCCCGCATGTGACCATGGCAGGGAGGACATTCCGGTTTTTTCTTTGTTCGGCATTCGAGACGGTTACAGGCTTTCCTTCACCTTGTCCGCCTTGACCGTCAGGCGGTTCAGGGCGTTGATGTACGCCTTTGCGGAGGCTTCGATGATATCGGTGGACGAACCGCGGCCGATGACCGTTCGGTTACCCTCGGAGAGACGGACGGTGACCTCACCCTGCGCATCCGTACCCCCGGTTATGCCCTCAACCATGTACTGAAGAAGCTTGGCCTTGTTCTTGGTAAGCTTTTTGATGGCCTTGAGGGTTGCATCCACCGGACCGTCCCCCAACTCCGCGGTCCGTACCGGCGCACCCTCGATTTCCATCTGAACGGTGGCGGTGGCAACGGCAAAGGAACCGCAGGTAACGGTTATGTGGCTCAACCGGAATTTGTCCGGTATGCGCATGACCTCGTCGGCAACGATGGCATCCAGATCCTCGTCGAATATCTCCTTTTTCAGGTCCGCCAAGGCTTTGAAGCGCTCGAATGCCTTGTTGAGCATTTCTTCCTCAAGCTCGTATCCCAGCTCTTCCAGCCGTTTCTTGAAGGCATGGCGGCCGGAATGCTTCCCAAGAACCAGGGCATTCTCCTTGAGACCGACCGATTCCGGCGTCATGATCTCGTAGGTGGATTTCTCCATCATGACCCCATGCTGGTGGATCCCCGCCTCATGGGCAAATGCGTTGGCGCCCACGATGGCCTTGTTGGGCTGCACCACGATGCCGGTAACAGTGCTCAGGAGGCGGCTGGCAGGGGTAATCTGCTCCGTTACGATGTTGGTCCTGAAGGGGAGGATATCGTGCCGGGTCCGGAGAATCATCACGAATTCCTCAAGAGAGCAGTTGCCCGCACGCTCGCCGATGCCGTTGATGGTGCATTCCACCTGCTCGGCCCCAGCCTGGACGGCGGCGATGGAGTTGGCCACCGACAGGCCCAGGTCGTTGTGGCAGTGGACGGATATGATGGCCTTTTCGATATTGGGAACGTTCTCCTTCAGGTATCTGATGATGTTGAAATATTCGAAGGGAACCGTATACCCCACCGTGTCGGGGATGTTCACCACGCACGCCCCGGCGTCGATGACAGCGCCCACCACCTCGGCCAGAAACTTCAGATCCGTGCGGACCGCGTCTTCGCAGGAAAATTCCACATTCGCGGTGTAGGACCGGGCGCGCTTCACCGCTTTTACCGCCGTTTCCAGGACTTTGGCCGGTTCCATCTGCAGCTTGTACTTCATGTGAATGTCCGAGGTGGCGATAAAGGTGTGGATGCGGCCCTTGTCTTCGGCGTACCGGAGCGCCTCCCATCCGCGGTCGATGTCCTTGAAGTTGGCCCTGCAGAGACCCGCGATTTCCGGACCCTTGATGGTCTGGGCGACCCTTTTCACTGCTTCGAAGTCCCCTTCCGAGGCAATGGGGAAACCTGCCTCAATCACATCCACATTCAGCTTCTGCAGCTGCTTGGCTATCCGCAGCTTCTCATCGATGTTCATGCTCGCTCCCGGGGACTGTTCACCGTCCCGCAGGGTTGTGTCGAAAATTCTGATTGTTTTCACCGTGTCCATAGTAGACCTCCCTGTTCTGGTGAGCTGCCAACAAAAAAGCCTCCGCCCCAAACGAGGGGCGAAGGCTTTGCTTCGCGTTACCACCCTTCTTCGTCCGCCGAGGCGGACCTCATTGCTCCCTTTACGCGGGGTACGGCTCCGGCTACTCGTCTTCACCGAAGCGGCTCCAAGGCGAGTTCGTTCCGTCTTTCCACCGGTTCGCACCAACCACCGGCTCTCTGGAGAAAAGAACTGGAACTACTACTCCTCTTCACTGCCTTTACACGTATGGCGTGATAATAAAAAAAAGATACGGCCGCTGTCAAGCTCCATTCTGGGAATCGGCTTTTTTTTCATCCTTGTGCAGTGCCTTTTCCAGCCTCCTTCTCCTCGGGTAGGTCATGATAAAGCCGATGGGGCCGGAAAAGATGTAGCAGATAAAGAGCACGAAAAGCATCACGACCGGTTCAGCCGCGATAATGATCAGAAGCAGGATGGCCAGAACGAGAAACGCGAACGGCTGGCGCTTGATCAATCCCGGGTCCTTGAAGGAGTAGTAGCGGAAGTTGGAGACCATGAGAAAGGCCAGAAGATAGATCAGGAGCAGGATGGCGAGCTTCTTGAACGAGCCGGGCCAGCCGAAGTGATGGAACAGCAGAACCGTGGCGGACACCATGCTGGCGGCTGCCGGGATGGGAAGGCCCACGAAACGCTTGCTCTCCACGGTATTGACCTGGACATTGAAGCGCGCCAGACGCAGTGCGCCGCACACGACGAAAAGGAAGGCCGCCAGCCACCCGAGCCTGCCGAAAGGTTTCAGCGCCCAGGAATACATGAGGATGCCGGGGGCGACCCCGAAGGCGACGAGGTCGGCAAGAGAATCATACTCGACCCCGAACTTGGACGTAGTGCCGGTAAGTCGCGCCACCTTGCCGTCCAGTCCGTCGAAAATGGATGAGATCAGTATCCACAGGGCGGCTGTATCGAAATTGCCGTTCATGGTGGCGACGATCCCGTAAAAACCGGCGAAGAGGCTGCCGGTCGTGAACAGGTTGGGAAGGATGTAGATCCCCTTCCGCATCCCTTCGGTCATATCGATCTTTTCCCCGTTCATGGCAGCCGCCCCAGTATGGTTTCACCGGCAACGGTTTTCTCGCCGGCAGAGACTCGGATCTCGACGCCAGTCGGAAGATAGACATCGACCCGGGATCCGAAGCGTATCAGCCCGAAGCGCTGACCTCGCCGAAGCGCGTCGCCCTTTTTCGGGTAGGAGACGATGCGCCGCGCAATAAGACCCGCGACCTGGACAATCACTATCTTTTCACCCCGTTCCGTTTCCAGGATGATGCCGCTCTGTTCATTCTCGAAGGTCGCTTTTTCATCCCGCGCGTCGTGGAACTTTCCCTTGACATAGAAGGTGTCGATGACCGTCCCCGTACAGGGAACGCGGTTCACATGGACATTGAAGACCGACATGAAGATGCTGATCTTCATCATCTCGGCGTCCAGATGGCTTTCCCGGGCGTTCCCCAGGAAGGTGATAACTCCGTCGGCCGGAGCAAGAAAGGCATTTTCGTCAGCAGGAGGGGTCCGTTGCGGGTTGCGGAAAAAATAGGCGATGTAGAGCGTCACCGTCAAGGCAAGCAGCGCGGGTATCTTCCAGGAGAGAAGCACCAGCGCCAGCGTGGCTGCCCCCGCCATGGCGACGAAGGGATACCCTTCGGTTGCTATCGGCGTATTTTGATTACGCATGTCTTTCCTACCTCGCTCATGCCGACGCCCGATAGAGAAAGGCCGGATTCCGGGGTCTGGACGCGCCATGACCCCGAACCCGGCCTCGCCAGCATTCTACGTACCTTTAGTTCTTGGTCTTGTCGACGATCTTCGATGCGCCGATCCAGGACATCATGGAACGGAGCCGCGCTCCAACCTCTTCAATGGGGTGCTCGGCCGCATGGCGGCGCAGGGCGCTGAAGACCGGCTTGTTGGTCTTGTTTTCCAGCATCCATTCCTTGGCGAATTCACCGGTCTGGATCTCGGCCAGGATCTGTCGCATCTCATCCTTGGTTTCCTCGGTGATGACGCGCGGCCCGCGGGTCAGGTCGCCGTATTCCGCGGTATTGGAGATTGAGTAGCGCATATTGGCGATGCCGCCTTCGTAGATGAGGTCCACGATAAGCTTCAGTTCGTGGAGGCACTCGAAATAGGCCATCTCCGGAGCGTAGCCCGCTTCCACCAGGGTTTCGTACCCGGCCTGGATCAGGGCGCTCACGCCGCCGCAGAGAACCGCCTGCTCACCGAACAGGTCCGTCTCGGTCTCTTCACGGAAGGACGTCTCGATGATGCCGGCCCTGCCGCCGCCGTTGGCCGATGCATACGCAAGAGCGACATCGCGGGAGTTGCCTGCGGGGTCATGATGAACGGCGATGAGGCTCGGCACCCCGCCGCCCTTCAGGTACTCGTGCCGTACCAGATGACCGGGGCCTTTGGGCGCGATCATGATCACATTGATGTCATGACGCGGTACTATCTGGCCGAAATGGATGTTGAAGCCGTGGCTGAACGCCAGATAGGCGCCCTTTTTCACATGGGGACCGATCTCTTCCCGGTAGACGTCACCCTGGATTTCGTCGGGAAGCAGGATCATGACAACATCGGCTATCTTCACCGCTTCCGGGGTGGGAAGCACCGTGAGACCGGCGTTCTCCGCCTTCTTAACGGATGCGGAATCCGCCCGCAGGCCGACCACCACATCGATACCCGAGTCCTTCAGATTATTGGCGTGGGCGTGTCCCTGGGAACCGTATCCGATTATCGCCACCTTCTTACCCTTGAGCACGCCAAGGTTACAGTCTTTGTCGTAATAAATCCTCATTGTTTCCTCCTGAAGTATTGTGCAACTGCAGTCGCTAGCCGCTAGCCGCTAGCCGCTGGATCTTATCCCTTCCATCCCTTGGCGCCCCTGCCGATGGCTACGGGTCCGGTTCGCACCAGTTCCTTGAGGCCGAGGGGTCGCAGGAGTTCCAGGATTGCGTCTACCTTGGACGGAGAACCGGTGACTTCGATGGTATAACTCTTCGGAGTAACATCAATCACCTTGGCCCGGAAGATATCGGCAATCCGCAGCACCTCCGCCCTGTTATCGTCCTCTGCCGTAACCTTGACCAGGGCCATCTCCCTCTCAACGGCGCTCCCGTCGGTGAAGTCGATGACCTTGATGACGTCGATGAGCTTGTTCAGGTGCTTGGTAATCTGCTCAAGAATCTGTTCATCCCCCCGGGTGACGATGGTCATGCGGGAAATGGAGTCCTCGTTCGTTGGCGCAACCGACAGGGAGTCGATGTTGAAGCCTCGGCCGGAGAAGAGCCCGGCAACCCGTGACAGGACCCCGAATTCGTTTTCCACAAGTACCGTTATCGTATGTCTCATGTGGCAATCTCCTCAATGAACTGGTGAAAGAGGTTTCGTACCCCGCGCGCATTTCTCCTGTTCAGGAAGCGAGGACCATCTCGTTCAGCGAGGCTCCGGCCGGAACCATCGGCAGGACCTTCTCCTCTCGATCAATCTTGAACTCCATGATGACCGGCCCCGCTGTCGAGAAGCCTTTTCTGATGGTCTCCTCCACCTCGTCCGGTTTGGCTGCCGTGAATCCCGCAGCCCCGAAAGCCTCCGCGAGCTTCACGAAATCAATAGGGAGATCAAGGACGGTCTGCGAGTACCGTTTGCCGAAGAACAACTCCTGCCATTGCCGCACCATGCCGAGGTAATTGTTGTTCAGAACGCAGACCTTCACCGGCAGGCGGTTCTGCACCAGGGTCGCTATCTCCTGCAGGTTCATCTGGAAACCGCCATCCCCGCAGACGGCAATCACCTGCCGCTCCGGAAACGCGGCCTGGGCGCCCATGGCCGCGGGCAAGCCGTATCCCATGGTGCCGAGACCTCCGGAACTGAGGAGGGTCCGAGGGCTGGTAAAGGTGAAGAACTGCGCGGTCCACATCTGGTGCTGCCCCACGTCGGTGGCGATGATCGCGTCAGGCGCGGAGAGTTCCCGCAGCTTTCGGATGACGAACTGCGGCTTGATGACCTGGGCCGACTCCTTGAAGCCCATGGGCTGCTTGACCTTCCAGCCGTCAATCTGCGCCAGCCAAGGCTTGACGGATTTTCTGAAGCTCTCTACCGCATCATGGCGCTCCTCAAGGAACGCATTTAGTTTTGTCAGCACATCCTGGACCGCGCCGACGATGGGAAGATCGACGCGCACATTCTTCCTTATGGAGGTGGGATCCACATCCATGTGAATGATCTTCGCGTGCGGTGCGAATGCGGGAATCTTGCCGGTAACGCGATCATCGAAACGGGCGCCCACGGCAACCAGGAGATCGCACTCCGTCACCGCCATGTTGGCGTAGAAGGTGCCGTGCATGCCGAGGAGGCCCAGTGAAAGAGGGCTGTCCTCCGGAAAGGAACCGAGACCCATGAGGGTTGTCGTAACCGGCGCATGCAACGTCTCCGCCAGTTTCCGCAACTCTGCCGCGGCATTGCCGAGGACCACCCCTCCCCCCACGTAGATAACGGGCTTCCTGGCGGAAAGGAGCATGGACGCCGCTTTCTCAACCTGCTTCGGGTGACCCTCGATGGTGGGCTTATATCCCTTTATCTCAACCTTGTCAGGATACTTGAATTCGGTGACGGCAACCTGGACATCCTTCGGCAGGTCGATGAGAACCGGCCCGGGCCGGCCGGTGCGCGCGATGTAAAACGCCTTTTTCACGATTCCGGCAAGTTCCTTGACATTCTTCACCAGGAAGTTGTGCTTCGTGCAGGGGCGCGTTATACCGATGATATCCACTTCCTGGAAGGCGTCATTGCCGATGAGGGCCGTGGGCACCTGACCGGTGATGACAACCAGGGGGATCGAGTCCATGTACGCGGTTGCGATGCCGGTGACCGTGTTGGTGGCTCCCGGTCCCGACGTGGCAATTGCTACGCCCACCTTGCCGCTGGCCCGCGCATAGCCGTCAGCGGCGTGAACGCCCGCCTGCTCGTGGCGGGGCAGAATGTTTCTGATTTCCGGAAAGGAGTAGAGCTCATCGAAGATGTTGATTACCGTTCCACCGGGATACCCGAAAACCGTATCAACACCTTCCATTTTGAGACATTCCAGCAGGATTCTCGCGCCTGCGAGCTTCATAAGCAAACCTCCCGCACTTTGTACCGATTGATCGCCGCAGCAGATCTGTTAGCGGCGTGTCAGTCCGCTGTCGTGATTGCCCCGGTGTAGGCCGAGGTTACCACCTTGGCGTAGCGCGACAGCCATCCCTTCTTGATCTTCGGTTCAGGCGGCCTCCACCCTTCGCGCCGTTCGGCGAGAGTCTCCTCGTCCACAAGCAACTCCAGCCTGCGGTTCGGGATGTCCAGCAAAATCTCGTCACCTTCCTCCACAAGGGCGATGGGGCCGCCCTCCGCGGCTTCGGGAGAGATATGGCCGATACAGGGACCGCGGGTCCCGCCGGAAAAACGTCCGTCGGTAATGAGCGCGACGGAATCCCCGAGACCGAGACCCATGAGGGCGGCGGTCGGCGCCAGCATTTCCCGCATCCCCGGACCTCCCTTCGGTCCCTCATAGCGGATGACCACCACGTTCCCGGAGGTAATCCTGCCCTGCATCAGGGCCGCCATGGCCTCTTCCTCGGAATCGAAGCAGCGGGCGGTGCCGGTAAAACGCATCATCGGCTCGGACACGCCGGACTGCTTGACAACGGCGCCCTTGGGCGCGAGGTTTCCGAAAAGGACGGCAATTCCCCCCTCTTTCTTCACCGGAGTATCCACCGGACGGATAACCTTTTCATCGATCCGGTCGATACTGGAAACCAATTGCCGCGTGGAGAGCCCCATGACGGTCGGGCAGTCCTTCACGCGGTCTCCCAGCTGTTTCAATACGCCGAGGACACCGCCCGCCACATCGAGGTCCTCCATGAAGTGCTCGCCGGCCGGGTTCATGGAGGCAAGCTGAGGGGTCTGCCGCGCAAGGATGTCGAAGGTTTCAAGGGGGAGGTCAACTCCCGCCTCGTGGGCGATTGCAAGCAGGTGCAGGACCGTGTTCGACGATCCCCCGAGCGCCAGGTCGACTCGGATGGCGTTTTCAAACGCGTCACGCGTCAGGATTTGGCGGGGCGTGACATTGTTTTTCACCAATTCTACGATCTTCTCTCCCGAGGCAAAGGCAATCCTCCGTTTCAGGGCGGAGACCGCCAATGCCGTTCCGCACCGGGGGAGACTCATTCCCAGGGTCTCTGTCAGGATTGCCATGGTGTTGGCGGTGAAAAGGCCCTGGCAGGAGCCCATTCCCGGGCAGGCGTTGTCTTCGCAGACCTGCAGTTCCTTGCCGTCAATGACGCCGGCCTTATAACGGGCCATGGCCTCGAAGGTATCGGTAACGAAGGAATAGCGCCGCGCATCGGGTCCGCGGCCCGACAGCATGGGTCCCGCGGTCACCACGATGGACGGTATGTCGAGACGCGCCGCGGCCATCAGCATGCCGGGTGTGATTTTGTCGCAGTTGGTCAGGAGCACCAGGCCGTCCAGCCGGTGGGCTTCGGCGATGGACTCCACCATGTCCGCTATCAGTTCACGGGTGGCCAGGGAATAGTGCATCCCCTTGTGTCCCATGGCGATTCCGTCGCACACGCCGGGTATCCCGAAGAAAAAGGCATACCCTCCTCCCGTGTGGATCCCCTTTTCAATATACCGCTCCAGATCACGCATCCCCACATGGCCCGGAATCAGGTCGGTGAAGCTGGTCGCGACGCCGATAAAAGGCTTGTCCATTTCCGTCTGGGGGACACCGGCCCCTTTCAGGAGAGCCCGATGGGGTGTTCTTTCAAGTCCCTGGGTAATCATGTCGCTGCGCATATCCGTCCTCTCCGTACATCCCTGAATCGAAAAAATAAGGATTCACCTTAATACATTCATACCCTACTGTCAATACGAACGGCTTTGGATGAACCCGCCCGGCACGGCACTTTCGGCGCTACAGGACGTCTGCCGGGAAATCGGGCCGCGCTGCGAAGCCGACCGTGCCTTCCCCTAGGCCCCCGCTTCCCTCTTCATACGAGCTATTTCGGCCTCCGACGGCCTGATATAGACGGGAACCAGTTTTCCTGCCGGGATCGTTTCTCCCCGGGCAATGCAAGCGGCTGCAAGCAGCGCCCCTGATGAGGCCCGCGGCGCATGGCACCCGGAAGGAGCAAAATGCGCCAGTTCACCAAGCCTGGCGGTTATTGTGTCGCAATAGCGAAGCGCCCCGCTGCCCACAAAGAGAGTCGGCTCCCGGATACGATCGAGAAAGTCGTTCGGCGACACGACGCAATCACCGAGAATCGTCTCCGGCAGCTCCCCGCACCGGTAGAGTGCGGCGTACACCTCGTTTTTTCTTGCATCCAGCATGGGACAGACGGGAAATGCCGCGAAGGGAAGATTCATGGCGAGCATGGCCAGCGAGGAAAAACCGGCAACCGGAGCGCCCGTGGCAAGCGACAGGCCCTTGACGGTAGCGATACCGACACGAAGGCCGGTGAAGGAGCCGGGCCCCAGGGTAACCCCGAATGCGTCGATGGCGGCAAGGTCTACGCCGGCGCTCTCCAGCACCAGATCCAGGGAGCGAATCAGGGCGGTGGAATGGGTCGATTCGGGGTTAACCAGCCATTCGGCGCTCAATCGGCCGTTCTCCGTAAGCGCCACGCTGCAGGAATTGGTTGATGTATCGATGACCAGGAGCTTCACGTCACCCCTGCCCGACCAGATACCTGACGATATCATTATAGAAAGCAAGCGCCATGAGTCCGATCAGCAGAACCAGCCCGACCTGCTGGGCGACCTCCCGTATCTTCATGTGAAGCGGCTTCCGGAAGATCATCTCCCAGAAGTAGAATACCAGGTGTCCGCCGTCGAGAATCGGGATTGGGAGAAGGTTAAGGAGGCCGAGGTTGATGCTCAGAAGGGCCATGAAGGCGAGAAAGCTCACGATGCCCGTTTTCGCCTGCTCCCCGGCCATCTTGGCAATCATGATGGGCCCGCCGATGTTGTCCGCGGAAATGCTCCCTCCGATCATCTTGACCACGGCGAGAACGGTCATCCTGGTAACCGTCCAGGTCTGCTCTCCCCCCTTGATCACCGACTCCAGAGGGCCGAACTGTTCCGTAACGTAGTCATCGGATACCTTGACGCCTATCACCGGCGAGGTGATGGTATCGCCGAGCAGATCCTTGGCTGTCAGCAACTCGGGGGTCACCCGTACGGAAAACGGTTTTCCGTTCCGCTCCACAACCAGATCCAGGGGCCTCCCGCCACCGGCCGCGATCCGATCCGCCATATCGTTCCAGCGTGAAACCGGTGCGCCGTTGACGGAGGTAATCCGGTCTCCTTTCACGATTCCCGCACGGGCCGCCGGCTTGTCTTTCATCACGTCGCCTATCTTCGAAGTTGCCGAAGGGATCCCGATCATGCAGATGATAGTGAACGCCAGATAGGCGAAGAGGAGGTTGAAAACCGGGCCTGCCGCGACAATGATCACCCGTTGCAGCGGCGGCTTTGCCATGAAAGAGCGATCGACATCCTCGGGCGGAAGCTCTTCTTCACCGTTCTCGCCGACCATTTTCACATATCCCCCGAGCGGGAATGCGGATATGCGGTATTCCGTCTCGCCGATCTGCCTGCCGACAATACGCGGACCGAAACCGAGAGAAAATTTCTCGACCCCCACGCGGAAGAGTTTGGCAAAGAGAAAATGGCCGAACTCATGGACGAAGATCAGGACTCCGAGTACTACGATAAAAGACAGAATGCTTGTCATGGAATTCTCCCTACTGGATTAGCAACTCTTTCGCCTTCATTCGGCCCCAACGGTCGGCATGGAGAACCTCCTCGATGGAGGTGAGCGCGTGCGGTTGATGGGCATCCATCGTCTTTTCGATAATCCGGGCTATGTCGAGAAAGCGGATGGCGCCGGAGAGGAAGGCTTCAACCGCAACCTCATTGGCGGCATTCATGACAGCCGGCATGCTCTCGCCATCACCAACGGCGCGATATGCCAGTTTCAGCGCCGGGAATCGCTCCATATCAGGCTCGAAAAACGTGAGGGAACCAAGTTCGGCGAGATTGAGGCCCCGCACTCCTGTCGGCACACGCTCCGGCACGGTCAGGGCATAGGCAATGGGCGCTTTCATGTCGGGTGTCCCCAACTGGGCCATTACGCAGCCGTCCACATACTCCACCAGGGAGTGGATGATACTCTGGGGGTGGATGACAACCGAAACCTTCTCTACCGGTACATGGAACAACCATTTCGCCTCGATGACCTCAAGGCCCTTGTTCATCATGGTAGCGGAATCGATGGTTATCTTCTTCCCCATGCTCCAGTTGGGATGGTCCAGGGCATCGTCGATGGAAACCTCCGCCAGCTTCCGTGAAGGATACTGGAAGAACGGTCCTCCGGAAGCAGTGAGAATGATGCGCTTCACGTCTTCGCTCCGATGCCCCTGAAGGGACTGGAAGACCGCGCTATGCTCGCTGTCCACCGGGTAGAGCCGCACCCCCTGCTCCTTCACCATATTCATGATCAGGTGACCGGCGGTTACGAGAGTCTCTTTATTTGCGAGGGCGACGTCCTTGCCCGCCCTGATGGCGGCGACCGTCGGCACGAGACCGGCGGCGCCGACAATGGCGGCGACCACCATGGTTGTATCGGAAGCCGTTGCCGCCGTTATCATGCCGGGGATTCCGGACAGGATCTCGGTTCTTGCTCCGCGAACCATCTTGCGCAGCTTTCCGGCAGAATCTTCCGTGATGACAGCCGCAACTTGAGGGTTGAACTCCTCAATCTGTTTCTTCAACAACTCCAGATTGTTTCCGCCGGTAAGCGCCACGACATCGAACCTGTCACGATAGGCGGAAACTATCTCCAGGGTGCTGACGCCGATGGAACCGGTTGAGCCGAGTATGGAAAGTTTTTTCATGGTATTCCTCGATTATGCAAACCGTCGGACCTGCCGGTGCTCAGTGGAAAAAATATCGTACGTAGACGTACAGGGTAGGGGCCGCGAATAAAACACTGTCGAGACGATCCAGCATTCCGCCGTGACCCGGGAAGATACCGCCGCTGTCCTTGACCCCGAAACTCCGTTTCAGAAGCGACTCGAACAGATCTCCCAACTGTCCCAGCAGACCGACCAGGAGAGCAGTCGCAATACAGTCAACCGGGGTAAGGTTGGGAAAGAATGCGGCCTTTGCCAGAAACGTACCCGCTACACTGCCCGCAAGACCACCGAACATGCCCTCGACGCTCTTCTTTGGACTGACGAGAGGATACAGTTTCGTCTTCCCGAAGGAACTCCCCACATAGAAGGCCGCCGTGTCTCCGGACATGACGATGATCAGCAGGAGAAAGATCCACTGGATTCCGAACGGCATTTCCCGCATCAGGACCAGATATGCCATGAGAAGCGGAATATAGAGAATCCCCAGGAGGAACAGCGCGGCCTCACAGGCGGCCTCCTTGATATCATTTATTGAAAGGAGAGAAAAGAGACCGAAAACCAGAACGCACATGGTCATCGCAAGGTGAACGGGGAGAATCGTGGAAATCAGCGAAACGAAAAACGCGCCGCCGAGCAGTGACGCAAACACGCCCCCGGTCCGGCGACCGGGCAGGGCCATGCGGTAAAACTCCATCATTCCAACGAGAGAGAGAACCAGTATGAAGCAGGAAAACGCGAACGATCCCGCTTTCAGGATAAAGAGTATGAGTAACGGAAGGGCTATCAGCCCCGTAATCAGCCGTTTTATGACTCCCTCCTCTTGCGGACCTGATCGCTGATGAGTCCGTAACGGCGCTCTCTCGCCTGGAAATCGGCCAGGGCGCGGTAGAATTCATCTTTTCCGAAATCCGGCCAATTGACTTCGGTGAAGTAAAGTTCCGTATAGGCGATTTGCCAGAGAAGAAAGTTGCTGATGCGCATCTCGCCGCTGGTACGGATGAGAAAATCGGGGTCCGGCATATCCGCGGTAAACAGATATCGACTGAAAAGCCCTTCGTTGATCGCCTCCGCGCCAATCGTGCCCGACGCAAGATCCGCGGCAAGGCGAGCAGCGGCCGATACGATTTCACGACGGGCACCGTAGGAGAGGGCAAGCGTCAGAACCATCCCGCTGTTTCCGGCGGTTCTGGTGACGGATTCGTCAACCGCATCGTTCACGTCAGCGGGAAGTTCGCCCCGATCTCCGATAACATTGAACCGGATATTATTGTTCATCATCCGGGACGTCTCCCGCGCCAGGTACCTCTTCAGCAGCGCCATGAGGGAGCGCACCTCCGTTTTCGGCCGAAGCCAGTTCTCGGAGGAAAAAGCGAAAAGGGTAAGGTACTTGATACCCAGGAGAGAACTTTCCTCAACGATAGTCCGAACCGTCTCCACCCCCTTACGGTGACCCACGATTCTCTTGAGCATCCGTTCCTGTGCCCATCGGCCGTTACCGTCCATGATGATGGCAAGGTGACGGGGCAATTTTTCCGGATCGAGCATGTGCATACGTAGCCCTAAATAAAAAACCCCATGCGGAAAGGGGTCAACTGGATGATACCACGGAGTAACCAGCAGTGAGAGACGAAGCGAAGAAAAGTAAGACCTGTCATGTTATGGGAAAAACGGCATGCTGTCAGACTTCCATGACCTCTTTTTCTTTTGCGGAGAACACCTCGTCAACCTTGACGACAAAGCCGTTGGTCATGTCCTGCACTTCTTTTTCAGCCCGTTTCAGGTCATCTTCCGATATCTTTTTGTCTTTTTCCAGTTTTTTCAGAGAATCGATTGAATCCCGCCGAACGTTTCTGAGGGCAATTTTCGTTTCCTCGGCCATTTTCTTCAGTTGCTTGACGATTTCTTTTCTCCGCTCTTCGGTGAGGGGAGGGATGGAAAGACGGATAAGCTTGCCGTCGTTCGTGGGAGTAAGGCCGATGTTCGCATTGAGTATGGCTTTCTCGACAGCGGAAATAAGCTTCGACTCCCAAGGCTGAATAGTGATGATGCGGGCCTCGGGCACGGCAATCTGCGCGACCTGATTGATGGGCGTCGGGGTGTCGTAATACATGACTTTGATATCATCCAGGATAGCGGTGCTGGCTCGGCCGGTCCTGACCTTCTGATACTCTTTCCGGAGCGAGTCGATGGTCTTCTCCATGCTTTTTTTCATGGAAGCGAGGACATCCTTCGTCATGCTATTCTCCTTTTACGATGGTGCCGATTTCCTCACCGAGGATAACCTTTTTGATGTTTCCCGCGGTGGTGACATTGAAGATGATAATGGGCAGGCTGTTGTCCATGCAGAGGGAGGTGGCGGTGGCATCCATGACCTGCAGACCCTTTTTCAGGACATCGATATAGCTCAACTGGGAAAACTTGAAGGCATTGGGGTCTTTCATGGGATCGGCCGAATAGACGCCGTCAACCTTGGTTCCCTTCAGGATGACCTCGGCGCCGATCTCCATTGCGCGAAGACTTGCCGCGGTATCGGTCGTGAAGTACGGGTTACCCGTGCCTGCGCCGAGAATGACCACTCGGCCCTTTTCAAGATGCCGGATGGCGCGGCGCCGGATATACGGTTCGGCCACTTCCCGCATCTCGATGGCCGACTGCACCCGGGTGTCCACACCCATTTTCTCAAGGGCATCCTGCATCGCCAGCGAATTTATCATCGTGGCGAGCATGCCCATGTAGTCCGCGCTCGCCCTGTCCATCCCCCGGGAAGAAGCGGCGAGCCCGCGAAAAATGTTGCCTCCGCCGATGACGAGCGCCATCTCGGTTCCGCATGAAATCACATCTTTGATCTCGGAGGCGATTGACGTTATCGTCAGGGGATCGATGCCGTATTTCTGTTCTCCGGCAAGGGCCTCGCCCGAAAGCTTCAACAGCACCCTTCCATAACGCGGCTTATTCATAATCAGCATGCCCATTCTCCCGTCGCCGCCATTCAACCCGCGGCTCTCCCGGACAGGATCGAATCATAGACCGTCATGCACATGGACGGATGGAAGGATATACCGGCGCCCCCTCCATCCGTCCCGCCAATGGAACAAAAAATCAGACTCCGGCGGCCGCCGCGACCTCAGCGGCGAAATCACTTTCCTTTTTGGCCAACCCTTCTCCCAGGACGAATTTGGTGAAACGGCGAATGGACATGTTTTCACCAATGGAAGCAATGGTCTCGTTCAGGTAGGTTTGAATGGTCTTGTCGGGATCTTTTACGAACGCCTGCTCCAGGAGGCAGATATCACCATAGAACTTGTTGATCTGGCCGTCCACAATCTTCTCGATGATTGCATCCGGTTTTCCGCTTTCCTTGGCCTTGGCCCGATAGATATCCTTTTCCCTCTCCAGGAGTTCCGCCGGAACCTCTTCACGACGGACAAACTGCGGAGATGCGGCCGCGATGTGCATGGCGATATCCTTGACAAAAACCTGGAACGCCTCGTTCTTGGCCACGAAATCGGTCTCGCAATTCACCTCGACCAGCACGCCTATCTTGCCGCCGGCGTGAATATAGGAACCGACGACGCCTTCGGAGGCAATGCGGCCGGCCTTCTTGGAAGCCGCGGCAAGGCCCTTCTTCCGCAGGTAATCGACAGCCTTCTCCTGGTCTCCGCCGGTCTCGGCCAGAGCCTTCTTGCAGTCCATGAGACCCGCGCCGGTCACTTTTCTCAGTTCACTCACCTGTGCTGCTGTAATAGTCACCTTTATATCCTCCCTCCACGGTTCGACGAAACCGTCGTCCAACCGGTGTGCAAGTATTCTCGTTTTTCAATCGACATGAACGACACAGCCGGATTTCGGCGGCTTTGCCGATCACCTCAGCCCCGGACGCTCCCCTAGGCCTCCGGAACCGCGGGGGCTTCGGTCTCGACCTCGGCTTCCGCGGGGACCTCCGCCGCCCCGGCGTCGCTGTCGCTTTTCAGCTCTGCTTCACGGGCCTGAACCCCTTCTATTACGGCCTCCGCTATCTTGCTGGAGAGCAGGCGAATGGCGCGGATTGCATCGTCGTTGCCCGGGATTATATGGTCGATTGGGTCGGGGTTGCAGTTGGTATCAACGACGGATACGACGGGGATACCGAGCTTGTTGGCTTCCGTAACCGCGATGGACTCGTTCTTCGGATCAATGACAAATATGGCACCCGGCAGCTTGTTCATCCCCTTGATCCCGCCAAGGGATTTTTCGAGCTTCTCGCGTTGTTTTTCCAGGCTCAGTATTTCCTTCTTCGTATAGGCTTCGATGGAACCGTCGGCGAACATGGCGTCAAGCCGCTTCAGACGGTCGATGCTCTGGCGTACGGTGGCGAAGTTGGTCAGCATGCCGCCGAGCCATCGCTGGTTCACATAAAACATATTGCAGCGCTGTGCCTCTTCGGCAATGGAATCCTGGGCCTGCTTCTTCGTCCCGACGAACAGGACGGTCTCTCCGGCCTGCGCCGTTTCCTTGACAAAGGTATAGGCATTCTTGAAAAGACGAACGGTTTTCTGGAGATCGATGATGTAGATACCGTTTCTCGCGCCGAAGATGTACGGCTTCATCTTGGGATTCCACCGCTTGGTCTGATGACCGAAATGCACCCCTGCTTCCAACAGTTCTTTCATGGTGATGTTCGACATTGATACTCTCCTTTGGTTTTTCCTCCGCCCCCCGGAATCCACCCGATGCGGACACCGCCGGAATGAAAGGGGCGTGCGTGATAAATAGCGAATCTGTATACCATATCGGCCATGGTTTCGCAAGAGTAATTTTGTCCGGGGGCCTGAATCTTCCGCTGAAAACGGGCATGCATGCCATGCCCCCGCGGCAGGGCACGGTTGCTATTTGCCCTTCGGTCATGTATCATGCCCGCCGTCATGACCAGAATCCTCTATCGGTATATCGGCAGGGAAATCATCACTCCTTTTCTGCTCGGTTTCGCCGTTTTCACTTTTGTTCTCCTCATGGGAAGGTTCATCAAGCTTGCGGAGATGGTGATCGCGAAAGGCGTTCCTCTTTCCGATGTCCTGCGGCTTGTGGTGTACATGCTTCCCTCCTTCTCCATCGTCACAATCCCCATGTCGTTTCTTCTGGCCGTGCTCCTGGCATTCGGCAGACTTTCCGCAGACAGTGAGTTGACGGCCATGAAAGCCACCGGAATAAGCCTGTACGGCCTCCTGCCTCCGGTAATAGCCTTTGCCGTCATCGCCTACCTCACAACCACCTCCATCACCGTGTATGCCCTCCCCTGGGGCAACACCGCTTTCAAGACCCTGTTGTACAACGCCATCAACACCAGGGTGAATATCAGTCTGAAGGATCGTGTCTTCAACGATGATTTTCCGGGACTGGTAATCTACGTCGCACGATACGACGAGGAAAAGCATCATATCTCGGGAATACTGATTTACGATGAGAGAAACCCCGAAGAAACGGTTACCATCTTTGCCAAAAACGGGCTCATCATGACCGATCCCGACAAGAAGGCCCTTCGCCTGCGACTTCTGGACGGCGGTGTTCACCGACCCCGCGGCAAGAGTGGATACCAGCTCATGGAGTTCGAAAGCTACGACCTGAGCGTGAACTTCAACCAGAACTACAAGATAGTACCGACCATTAACGAGCTCGACATGACCTTTCGGGATTTGAGGAAGGCCATGGCGAATCCCGGAAACGACGCCCGGACGACGAGGGATCTGTTCCTGGAGTTCCACCGACGATTGGCTCTCCCTTTCGCCTGCTTCGTCTTCGCCCTTATCGGTGTTCCGCTTGGCCTGCAGAACCGCCGGGCAGGCAAATCATCAGGGTTTTCCATCTGCATCGCACTGCTGCTGCTCTACTATATCCTGCTCACCGCAGGCAAAACCCTTGGCCAGAAAGGCGTAATCTCCCCTGCCATCTCCATGTGGCTGCCGAATATCCTGTTTATCGGCCTCGGCCTCTACCTCTTCTCGAAGACGGCGAATGATCAGAGGATCCCCGTTTTCGAGCTGCCGGCCCGCCTTCTCCAGCAGGCCCGATTGCGGCTGGTCAGGTTCCGGACTCAATGAAAGTGATACGGCACTACATCTCCATGACGTACCTGAAACTGCTCGCGCTCTCGGTCGGCTCTTTCGTGACGATCTACCTGGTAATCGACTTCCTGGAAAAGGTTCGCCGCTTCTCTCAATCCGACTGCAACCCGCTGTATATCCTGCTTTTTTTCCTTTATAAAATTCCGGCGATCGTCAACCAGATAATGCCGCTTGCGGTACTGATGGCAACCTTGCTCACACTCGGCACACTTTCCCGCTCCAGCGAGATAATCGCCATGCAGAGCTGCGGCATCAGCCTGAGAAAGATTGCCGAACCCATCATCCTTATCGCATTCGTGCTGAGCCTCTTCACCTTCTTTTCCAACGAGGTCATCATCCCGAACACCTCACAGCAGATGAAATATATTGAAGAGGTACTTATTCAGAAAAGGAATCCGAGCACTTTTTTCCGCCTGAACAACATCTGGTATCGTGAAGATAACTATATTCTGCAGGCGCGCCTCTTTATCCCGGCAACCCGGACACTGAAAGGAGTAACCCTCTGGCAGACGACGGAGGATATGCGGCCGGTAAGACGCCTGGAAGCGGAAGAAGGGGTATGGGACGGGTCCCGCTGGACCCTGAGGAACGTCGTGGAAATGGATTTTACCCAAGGAACGGCGCCCTCTTCAACGATGTCCAAAACCCTCCCGGTTCCCTTCAGTCTCAAGGTTGACGATCTCAAGACATGGGACAAATATGCGGAAGACATGGGTTTCTTCAGGCTGAGAGGGTACACCGTAAAGCTCAGGAAGGGTGGATACGATGCAACCAGATACCTGGCGCAGATGCACTCGAAACTCTCTCTCCCCTTTGCCTGCCTGATCATGGCGTTTGTCGGAATCCCGTTCGCCCTGCGCGGCGGACGGACCAGCGGAATCGCCCTCGGCATCGGCCTCAGCCTTGCAATCGGCTTCGCCTATTTCATTATCAACGCAATCCTCATCTCCTTCGGACAGACAGACGTGCTGCCCCCACTGGTTTCCGCATGGGCCGCAAATTTTATTTTCGCCCTCTCGGCGATATGGCTTACGCTCACCATCCACCATTGAGATTCCCGCACCACAGCCAACCGAGACACTTCACCCGTATATTTTGTCTTATATTCCGAAGCATTACGGCGTAGAAAAAAATTCGGCTTTTTAAAGGTTGACATTTTCGATCCTCATGGTTTATTTTTACGGACTTTAAAATATCCATCACGAGATTTTTCTCCATGGTGCCGGTGATACTAATGGCGGAATAAACGCCATTCGGATTGCCCTGAACCTTCACTGCCGAGTTTTTTCCTCTGCTTTACAGGCCGGCGGCACTCCGGGTCCCAGCCCTTCCGACACGTTCCCCCTCACGAACTCCACCCCTTGAACCCGAGTTGTCGCCAAAGAGAAAACCTCGTGGAACCGATCTCGTTACCGAACGAAAACTCCGGATGAGACTCTATAGGTCTTCAATTCGGAAACCATATGTATTCAGCATATTCGCCATGTGCAGACAACCATACAACCCTGCCGCCACTGACGCGGAATTATCATTGAAAGGAGGTTCACGCCGGAGGAACTGAAGCACGTTGTGCGGCAGCGAACAGTCGCGTCGCAAATCCGGCAAAAACCCGAAAAAACCGAACACCCATTTACTTATGAAGAAAACAGCTATTATGTTGACAGCGGTCACACTGTGCATTGCGTCGTGCGACCAACCGCAGATCCGAAAGGCGCAGTCGGTCGTGGTACGGCCTGAATCGGAACTGGACAAGCACATTCGTCGGGTCACGGAAAAGGAGATACACCTGGAAGAGAGGAGAATGCAGATACCCGCAATCGTCGCAGCCTTTGCGAAAAGGACCGACCTGCAGCGCGCCCGCTGGCTCGCGACCCTCTGCTACCTCAAGACCCTTGACACCCCTTTCATGCCGATGGATATCGCGGAGATTGCCCTTGCGGAAACCGGTTCCCACGGTCTGTCCGCCAGAGCGGTATCCTACCGCGGGGCGTTGGGGGTATGGCAACTGATGCCGCACCGTGCAAGGAGCCACGGGTATACGCCGCGGGACATGGAGAATGACGAGAAGTGCGCCGAAGCGGCCGTACGGGAACTCCTCATCAAGATGAAAATGGCGCGGGGAAATCTCAGGAAAGCCAAGAAGTTGTACTGCGGGGTCGGGCCCCAGGCAGATGCCTATGAAGTGAAGCGGATGAAGTTCAGACGGGAAATCCTTCGGGAAATGATAAAGTATCCGCCCCTCCGCGCGGAGAACAGTTCCGGAGAGCAACTGCGCCCGTCATAGCGAATCGGTGAGAAAGCCGTCACGGGACGGCGTACTCCGTGCCTTCGGCAGATCCGTAACAGGGTCTGCTTTTTTTGTCCCCGAAAAAACGTGGCACTGCATTGAACCAATGGAGCGTCACAAAGTCCCGCATGTGACCGGATACTGAGGTATTGAAATGAAAAAACTGCTGCTCCTGCCCCTTTTGCTGCTGGCTGCCTGCTCGATGATTGTGGAGAAACCCAAGGTCAACCTTTCCGATGTACGGTTTGCCGGACTTGATGGCGACGGGGTCACCATCGACTTTCTCCTGACAGTGACGAATCCCAATTCATTCGACCTTCCCCTGAACGGCTATTCGTATACCGTCCACATGATGGCGCTCCCCCTGGCTCGGGGAGATTCAAAGGACTCCGTTATCTTTCCCGGCAAGACAGCTACGGATATGCTCATTCCGGCGCGGCTCAAATATAGCGACGTCCTCCAGATCCTCAGGCGCCGTCCGGGGCTGAACGAAATACCCTACCAACTGACGGCCGACCTGGCGGTGGGGACACCCATCGGAGACATTACCGTGCCGGTGCGGAAAAACGGCGTTGTTGCTGTGCCGGAAAAATACAGGCCGGGTACTCTGCTGCGGAAATTCGGAGATTTTCTGAAGAGAAACTGATGGCGGAGGGACAAAGGGCTCACTCTGGGGTAAGCTTTACATATGGGGTTGTCCGCGCGCCGTCCTCCCTGCCGGCTGGAAAAGCCGGGAAAAGGAGTGAACCTATGAATCATCTGCTCCCGATTCTGCTCATGGCCTGTGCCGGCGCCGCGGTGGCGCTCCAGCCTTCCATCAACGCCCGGCTCGCGCAGAAAGTCGGGCTTCTTGAGAGTGCATGCTCCTCGTTCGCGGTAGGCACGGTGACACTCGCTTTCGTACTCCTTCTATCGGGGAAAGGGTTGCCGAAAGGACTCTCGGAAACGGTGTGGTGGGAATGGTCGGGGGGAGTTCTCGGAGCATTCTTCGTGACGGTCACGATACTGGCTGTACCGCGCATCGGAACCGCCGCGGCGATGGCGGCAGCCATCGCCGCTCAACTACTGACCGGCTTGGTTCTCGATCATTTCGGCCTTTTCGGTTTCCGCGGTGGTGAAATCAGCCTGACGCGATCGCTGGGAGCAGGCCTCCTCATTCTCGGCGCATGGCTGATCGTTCGTCGCTGAACAGGCCGGACGCAGGTATTCATCCTTCAAACGGCAGGCGAAGTCGTCCGGAGAGAACAAAGGACGACGCCACTCGCCGAATCCAGACTTATCGTTTCAGCAGTATAGAAAGACTTGATTTCCCTCCACTCTCCGTCCTTGTCATCACCACCATATCCTTGAAGTAGGAAAGCGTCCCGTGCACTGTCGTGTCGGAAACGCAAGCCAGCGCACCGTTGCCGCTGATGGTGAACGTTTCGTCGGCCGGCAGGGTTGAGCCGCCGCTGCTGTCCGCATAGGACGAGAATGTGGACAGCCCCGAGGCATTCATGGAGAGAGCCCCATACGCCCACATGGGGGAGGTGACGAAGCGGAGGAGACCATAGTCGCCGGTCAGATCTGCCACCAGGTAGTCGATGAGGGGGATCCCGGGAAGCTGGGTTATCTGCACCAGCCGGAGAACGTAGCGGGGGCTCCCGCCGCTCGTGTCCGTCGCCGTACCGACGATGAGGGTCTTGTCGGATGACATGGTGGCGTAGGGCAGGACCACTGTCGGTGCAGGCAGCACACCGGTCGCTGTCTCCGTGACGATTCCGTCCGAAGTGATGGAAAGGAGGGACGCCTTGTCACCCGGCTTTGTCGCTCCGGAGGGGGAAAGGAACGTGGAATACTTGATCGACCGGTCCTTTCCGGCCTGGCCCACCGCATATTCCCATTCCTCCTTGGACCCGACGGAGATCTGCTGGTATGCGAGAGGAAGTGGTCCGGTACCCGGCGGCGTGCTCCCGGTACCGGCGATATCCGCGTCACTGTAGGTAACGCCCGGCACCCGCTTCTGAAGAACCAGGATGATCGGAGCGGAATTGTTCAGAGCGGAGGTGGCCGCAAGGAGGGTCTTGTTGGTGGAGAGGAAACCGTGAAACTGGTTGCCGGCCTGAGTGACGGTACCGGTCGAATCGATTGCCAGTGTTGTCAAAAGCGCTGACGGCGCCGTTGTCCCTCCCGAGCTGTCGAGGAACGATGAATAGGCCACAGCCCCGTCGACCCCTATCGTGACGGCGCCGCGCATCCATCGCGCATTCGGCTTGCCCGACAGGGCGTTGAAATTCCAGGTCCCCTCCAGATCTTCCTGGGAATAGGCGCCCGACTTCGTCGGCGTGGCGGAGACCTCTTCCGACAACCCGCTTTCTCCGTTGGAGTTGGCGCCCGCAACCGCCAGATAGTATTTCGTGCCGTTCTCCAGCCCGCTCACGATGTATGAGGTGCTGGCAATGCCGGTGATTCTGGTCGCGGTTTTCGTATCCACACCCGGTTCCGTTGCATAGTACACGGTATACGTTCCCGCATTGGACGCAGTCGCCCAGCTGAGGGTCACCTTTCCGTCACCGGCCTTGGCCGCTACCGAAGTCGGGGTTGCGGGGGTACCGGGGTCGTACCTGAAGGGATCACCGCCGCATGCGGAGAGAATGATGCAGAGCATCGCAACGATTCCCGACAAGAAGTACGTGCGTGTCCAATCCTGCTTCCCAGTTCTCATGGTTTCACCTTTCTTCAGATCCGACCGAATGATGCCCTCAGTATCCCTTCAACTGCTGCCTGGTGCAGTTGCGCCACCTGGTTTCACCGGCTCCGCCCTCGTCGGGGATAACGAGAAGCACCAGCTTGCCGCCCAGGAGAACGGTCTTGACCTTGTCTACCAACCGGACCATGTCCGCGTCGTCGGGCGATACCCCCTCCATGGTTCGAACTGCGTCAACCTCGGGGAGTGACAGAATCTCCCGTACCGACACAAGACCGTTTGCACCCGGCATCTCGATGCTTCCACGCATCCTGCCGTCGTTCCCGCCCAGCCTGAGTCCCACGCCGGCCAGTGCGCCGATAATCCCCTGTCCTGTTCCGCCGTGACTGGAGAGATGGACTCCCTCCTCTTCCGCGAGGCCGTAGGCATCCTTCATCTCGATAACCGATTTCTTGGCCCGGTACCCGAACTCCACGAGACGATCAGGCCTGCTCAGCCGCTCGGCAACCGCGATGCAGAGACCCGGGTCCGATCCTTCCGCGCTCTCCTCCGCAAGGAACCCGGATGCGAACTCGGTGAGTCTCGGCAGATGCTCTTCCTCGATGCTCGCTGTAAAGCACATGGAACTGTTGTGGGATGTATAGGGGATGTCCGGATGAACATAGAGCTGGTGGCGGGTAATGGAACAGCACCGGCCCCACCCCCTCTTCTCCACCTCCCGTGCCAGAAGGTCGGCAAGTTCCCCGGTTCCCCTCGATTCAAGGGAATCGGTATCATCGATACAGACAAGAACATTCATGGTACACCTCGCTCTGTGGAATCATCGCAAGGGACTATAGCAAACCCAAAAAGCTATAGTCAATTATATATAGCGGAACCGCACCGGAATGCCCCGGATGACATACCCCATTATGCCTGCCGGATGAGAATCAACCGAGTTGCGCTCTGAACATCCCCCAATAAAAGGTTTGGACGCCTGTAGTAACGATTCACTTCCACTGCAGGAAACCGATGCGTTCCTCGATGGCAAAAGCGTGAAGGCTTCACGGATTCAGGAGCTTGTTCAAGCCGAGATGCGATGTAAAATTTACTATATCATGAACTTTGAGAATGTCTTTCAGACAGCGGGCAAAACGACAGTCAGGCAAACAAAGGAAAAGCGGGGCGCGCAATGTACCGTGGGCACACTTTTCGATCCCGTACAGACCGACCGACCGCAAGGCGGTTTTCGCGTCAAGCGATTCTTGTCTCTCTGCTCATTCACGGAGTGGCCGTCTTCCTGGTCTATACCCTGAGCACTACCCTTGCATCCCCGTACCGGACGGTCGTCATTGATTTTACCAGCATGGAACCGCTCTCCCCCGCACATCCGGCAGCGACAGCTCCCGGTCTTCACAAGGGAGGTGGTGGTGGAGGTGGTGGCGCGGACACCAGGCCTCAACCACCACGAAGATTGACTCCGAAACCTGCCACCCGCATTGCGAAAAAGCCTTCGCTCCCGCCGTCAACCGCTCAGGAGCCCCACGGGAGCGTCCCGATCCTTGCCAAACCTGGGGAAGTGCATCAAACTCCGGAACAAATCTATCAGCCGGCCCGGGAAGGGGCAAGCGAAGGAACCGGCGCGGGCCAAGGTTCTGGAACCGGCAGTGGAACAGGCAGCGGCAGCGGAAGTGGAAGCGGTAGCGGAACCGGCAGTGGAAGCGGCAGTGGAAGCGGCAGCGGAGAAGGTTCCGGCATGTCTCTCGAGCAGCAGCGGAAAAGATACCTGGCGGAACATTTCGCCTATATCAGGGACATCATCGAAAAAAACCTCACCTATCCCCCGCTGGCCGAAAGGAACGGCTGGACGGGAAAGGTGGTTGTCTACTTCAGCGTTCAGAGAGACGGGCGGGTGCGGGATATCAGGATTGTAAAAAGCAGCGGACACGACATACTCGACGAAAAGGTCATTGAAACCATCAGAAAGGTGCAGCCGTTCCCCAGGCCACCCGTTCCCGCGGGCCTGAAAATAGCCCTGTCATTCGGGCTTGAATGAGGCCGCATCGCGCGGCCGGGGGTTTACAATCAGGGGGAATGCGATATCTTTATGTACACTGCTTAACAGTTCTTTACAGTGCACTATAATCTGGTGTATATAGTCTCGTCCGCTGTACCTTCATGAGAATATCGGCTGCGTAGTCTTTCCCGCGGAGGAAGTTTGAAGACGCCGCCCCCCCTCCGTAACCACGGAGGCGGAGCGTGAAAAACGGTTTCAGCGTGCCGCCCCGAGAACCTGAAACAAGCCTTACGGAAATCCTTGATGCACGACGCCTCATGCAGCGCGTCTTTTCCCGGTTCCTGCTCCATGCAGTCATGGGTATTTCACTTTCCAAGGAGGTACTATCGTATGAAATCAGTTCTCAGATTCCTGGCAGCACCCCTGTTTTTTTTCATCCTCTGCGTAAGCCTGACCGGCTGCGGCGGCGGAGACGGGGACGGTGGAGGAGGTTCAACCCCAGCATCCGTGCCGGCGATCCCTACGGGAATCACCGCAACTGCCGGCAACGCAAAGGTGACCGTCAGCTGGAACAGCTCAACCGGCGCCACATCCTACAACATCTACTACGCAACGTCACCCGGAGTGACAAAAGCCGGCGCCAAGGTCGCCAATGCGACCAGCCCCTATGACGTGACCGGCCTGACCAACGACACCACCTACTACTTTGTCGTTACCGCCGTCAACTCCGCGGGTGAGAGCGACGTCTCCGCTGAAAAATCGGCCATACCGACGAGCGGCACGCCGATTCCGGCAGCACCGAAGGGAACCTCGGCCACAGCAGGAAACACCCAGGTAACCATGACATGGACCGCCTCCACGGATGCCACCTCTTACAACATCTACTACTCCACCACTGCCGGAGTGACAAAGACAAACGGCATCAAGGTGGCCAACGCGGTCAGCCCCCATGCGGTAACCGGCCTGACCAACGGCACCACCTACTACTTTGTCGTTACCGCCGTCAACTCGGCAGGTGAAAGCGAGGAATCGAGCGAAAATTCGGCCACTCCATCCGCCGGGCTCCAACCTCCGGCCAGCCCGAACGGTGTAACCACCACTGCGGGAACGGGTCAGGTCACCATTCAATGGAACACCAAGCTGACCGCCACGTCCTATAATATCTATTACTCAAGCACAATCACGACCTCTGCCGGTCTCCTGTCGGGCGGGACAAAGATCTCCGTACCCGCCGCTTCGGCGGACCCGCAGCCTGCAACCCAGTCATATGTGAAAACCGGGCTTACGGCCGGCACAACGTACTACTTTGTCGTCACATCGGTGAATGCGGCAGGGGAAAGCGGAGCACAAAATTTTCCGAAAACGGCAACCCCCCTCTAAATCCCGCATAATCGTCCCAGATACCCGCCGGGCACGCATTCCGTGTCCGGCGGGTGATTTTCTCTTCTGATTTCACGTGCCCGGAGATCCACCATGAAGCTTCGTGTCAGACGTCACCTTTCCTTGCTCATCACCGTTACCCTTCTCACGATGCCGCTCCTCGTCAACGCCGAAACCGAGGATACCGGCGACGAAACCTCCGCCTTTACCCTGGGTGAAATCGTCGTGACAGGAAAGAAGCCCGGCGTGGAGGCGACCGGCACTGTCCGGGAGGTGACTTCGGCGGATATCGAAGCATCCGGAGCACGCACCCTTGACGAGGCCATAAACCTCCTCCCCGGCGTCAACATCCGCACCGGCGGCGAGGGAGTGCCGCGCATCGACATCCGCGGATTCCGTACCCGGCACGTCGTCCTGCTGCTGGACGGTGTTCCCTTCAACTCTGCCTTTGACCAGCAATTCGACCCGACCCAGATTCCGGTGGAAAACATCGCCCGCATCAAGGTGACCACCGGACCCAGCTCGGTTCTCTACGGCCAGGGGGGTCTGGGCGGCGTCATCAACATCATCACCAAAAAGGGGACCAAGAAATTCAGCGGCATGGCAGGGATCGAAACGGGGGACCATGAGCCGTATCGGGCCAAGGGAAGCGTAGGCGGATCAGCCGGCAAGTTCGACTTCTTCCTCAGCGGCAGCGCGGAGAAAACCGACAGTTTCCCCCTTTCCGACGATTTCAGGCCCACCTCGCTGCAGGGCAAAGGCTACCGCGGGAACAGCGACAACGAGCGGAACAATGTCTATGCCAACGTGGGGTTCTCGCCGACAAAGGATCTGACCTTCGGCCTGACCTTCACCTACACGAGCGGCGAGTACGGAAAGCCGGCAAGCATCATTTCGGAATCACTCGACCCCTTCGCCTCGTCGGCGAAATACGTGCGCGTGAACGATCTCAACGGCTACTCCGTGCAACTGGCGATGGACTACCAGGCCACGGACCGGTTCAGCCTCCGCTCGTGGTTCTTTTTCAACCAACTGGACCAGCTGGAAACCCAGTACGACGACCAGTACATGACCTCCTGGACCAAGGCGAACGGCTCCTACCGTTACGATTCCTCATCGGACGTCATCGGCGTCTCCCTGCAGCCGAAGTATGACATGGGAAAGGCCGGCGTAATAACCATGGGACTCTCCGTCGAAAAGGACGGGTGGGACAATAACGGGTTCACCACCACCGCGCCGGACACCTTCACCTATGACGACGAAAGCAAGAGCGTTTCCCTCTATTCCGCGTCCGTGGAGTACGAAGTCTCCCCCCTGAAAGACTTCGGCCTCGTCATCGGCTACGGTCATCACTGGCAGGATCGGGACGAGCGGAGCGACAACGGCTGGAGCCTCCTGACCAGCGTCCACTACGATGTGGCCAGGGACACCCGCCTCAAGGCCGCTTTCCAGCGCAACATCCGCTTCCCCTCCATCCGCCAGCTGTACGAAAAACCCAGCGACAACCCGTCCCTGCAGCCGGAACGGGCGTACCTGTGGCAGGTGGGGGTGGAGCAGAAGCTCCCCGGCAAGAGCAAGGTCGGCCTGACCGGTTTCTACACCACCGCCAAGAACTTCATCCAGAAAGACGATACCACCGAAAAGAACGAAAACCACGCGGAATACCGGTTCAAGGGGATCGAGCTTTCCGGGGAGACGAACATCGTTCCGAAGCTTCTGCTGCGGGCGTCCTACACCTATACCGACTCGGAGGACACGACGCCGGGACGGGACGAATTCCAGTACACTCCCGCCCATCGGGTCACACTGGAGGGGAAATACGACTTCGACTTCGGACTGACGCCGTATATCGCCTTCCTCTTCACGGGGGACCAGTATACCTACACCAAGAACAGCGTTACCCCGGTGCGCAAGGCATCCATGAGCGATTTCGCGGTGGTGAACGTGAAGCTGACCCAGAAGCTCCTGAAAGACAGGCTCTCCGTGTATATCGGGGTCGACAACCTGTTCGACGAAAACTACGAGACCAGCTACGGCTTTCCCCAGCCGGGCCGCTTCATTTTCGGCGGCCTGGAATTCCGCATCTGAACATCTTCCACCCGGTTTTCTCCGGAAAAAGGAACGGAGGGGGCACTCCCCTCCGTTCCTTTTTCCGGACGGCATAACCGGAAAGGATCCCGCGCTCATCCCATGCTCGAAGTCGACAACCTTACCTATACCTATGACGGTGAACGGACCCCGGCCCTGAAAGACATCTCCTTCCGGGTAGAGGCTGGGGAATGCGTCTGTTTCACCGGCCATTCGGGCTGCGGCAAGACCACCCTTCTCCTGGCCCTGAAGGATCTGCTCCACGAGGGGATCCTGAACGGAAGCGTCACCTTCGGAGACGGAACAACCGGGCGGGGAGAGGTCCTCTCCCTTGCAGGACTGGTCTTCCAGAACGCGGAATCGCAACTGCTCTGCGCCACCGCATTCGACGAGGTCGCCTTCGGGCCGGAAAACCTCCTCCTCCCTTCGGCGGAAATAAATGAGCGTATCGTGGAGGCATTGACCTCCGTTGACCTGCTGGACTTCGGCAACCGCAACGTGGAACACTTCTCAGCCGGCCAGAAGCAGCGCCTCTGCATCGCCGCGGTGCTCTCCATGCGGCCGCGGGTTCTGCTGCTGGACGAGCCCACATCCCAACTGGATCGCAAGGGAAGGAGCGACCTGCTGGCCGTGCTGCGACGTCTGAAAAAGCAGGGGATCTCCATCCTCATCGCGGAACACAACATCGCGCCGTTCATGGAGATCATCGACCGTTACTATCTCATGTCCGGCGGATCGATTACCGGGATCGCCGACCAGGCCCCGGAACACTATCCACGCGACATTCCGGCCATTTCAACCCGCCGCCGCTCCGCGGCTTCCGCGCCGGACCCGGTGGTGAAGGCCGATGCAGTGTCCGTTTCCTATCCGGGAAGCGGGACGATCCTCACCGACGTGACGCTCGACGTGGCGCAGGGAGAGCTCGTCCATCTGTATGGAGAAAACGGATGCGGAAAATCGACCCTCCTCAAGACCCTTGCCGGCGCCATCCGGCCCGACGCGGGAAGCCTCCGTGTGGCGAACAGGAACTATCCCCGCGCCGGCGGTCTGATGGGCACCGTGGCACTGCTCTTCCAGAACCCGCAACGCCAGCTGTTCGAGGATACCGTGTTCGAGGAGGTAGCCTTTACGCTCAGGCGTCTGGATCTGCCGGACGAGGAGATAACCCGCCGCGTGGAATTCGCCCTGTCGGCCTGCGAGGCGATCCATCTCAGGGACAGGCTTCCGCTCACCCTCAGTTTCGGCGAGCAGCACCGGGTAGCTCTCGCCTCGGTGATCGCGCCGGACCCGCGGTTGATCCTGCTTGACGAACCCTTTGCCGGCCTCGACCCGACCCAGCGACTCCGTCTCCTGAAAATTCTCTCCTCTCTGCGGGAGGAACGGGGCGCGTCCATTGTAATCGCATCCCACGACCCGCTCCCCGACCCGGAGTGGGCCGACAGGACGGTCGTGATGGAGAACGGAAAAATAGCCGACGGGGAGGCATGTGCGCAATGAATGCGAGGATGATGCTCAGGAGCGATTACGCATGCCAGTACCGGGCCGTGGACTCGCCGGTCCACCGGCTGACGTCGGGCTGGAAAATGCTGATCAGCGCCGCCTTGAGCGTGGGGATCGTGGTTGTGCGGGAACCGGTTCCCCTTCTTATCCTGACCGTTCTCTGCTTTTCGTACTATTTCCTTGCCCGGCTCACCCTCGCTGACCTGTGGCGGGACATCCGTTTTTTTCTCATCCAGTTCTGCATCCTCATGTCCCTGTTTCTCTACAAATACGGGTACCCGGCCGGGATCTGGCCGGGTGTGCGGACCTCGCTGCAGATTACCCTGTTCTTCATCCCCGGCATCGTCTTCCTGCGCACCACCCAGGTGTCGGCCATGATGAAGGGGCTGCGGCGGTTCGTCCCCTACCGCATCCTGTTTCTCCTGTTCACCTCCCTTCGCTTCGTTCCCTTTTTCGCACGTGAGATGCAGGAGATCATCATGGCCCAGAAGCTGCGGGGCGCGCGCCTGGCGCCGCGGGATATCCGTCGCCCCGTGTTCTGGAAGGATCTCTTTTCCTGCATCATTATCCCCATGCTGGTCCGGGCATTCAGGACGGCCGACGAAGCGGCGCTCTCGGCCCAGGCGCGGGGGATGGGCGCCCACGCGGACAGAAGCTACTACGATGTGCGGGAACTGGAAAAGTATATTAAGGAAATGAAGAATACTATGGTACGGAAGGAGACTGGAAGAACATGAAAAAAGACGTGACGTTTCTCTGGAACCGATTCTCCCTGCGGGAGGCGCTGCTGCTCGGTTTCTGCGCCACCTTTATCGTCATCACCAAGGCGACGCTGCGCATGAAGCTGGGGATATCCGGCCACTCCATGTTCTTTCTCATGTTTTTCCTGCTGCTCTCCCGCGGCTTCGTGCGGAAAACCGGCGCGTCGACGCTCGTCGGACTGCTGGCGGGCGGCATCAGCATCGCCCTCGGCTTGGCGCACAAGGGCCCCATTATCATGCTGAATTTTCTCCTGCCCGCCCTGGTGATCGATTTTGCCGGCATCTTTCTCCCCCGGCTCACTTCCTGGTATCCCGCATGCCTGCTGGTTGCGGGGCTTGCGGCATCAACCAAGGGCGCTTCCGCGGCCGTGGTCGAATTGATGGCCGGCGCGCCGGGAGACATCATCTTCCAGAAAGCGGTCATCGAAGGACTGGCGGGAGTCGCCTTCGGCATGCTCGGCTCCCTGCCGGTGCCGCCCATCATCCGCAAGCTCCAGACCAACCGGCTCATCCCCTCTCCCTGACGGCGCGCTGGGAAGTGAAGGCTCGCCGCCGGTTACCGGTCAGAAGACACCGATCTTGTTCAGCAGAACCAGCGCGACAAGGATAGGTGAAACATACCTGATCAGAAAATGCCAGACAGGATAGAGGTGGAAACGGACCGCCCCCTTTTCGATCTCGCCCCTGGCAAGACGGGTAGTCAGAGCCCATCCGGTGAAAACGGCGATCAGCAGGCCGCCCAATGGAAGGATATAATTTGTCGCCAGCAGGTCGATGGAATCGAGAAAATTACGGCCGCCGATGAAGTGAATGTCCTTCAGGAGATTGTTCGACAGGGCGGACGGCACTCCGAGGAGAAAGATAAGGAGACCCATGACCAGGGTAGCCTTCTTCCGATCCCACTTCTTCTCGTCGCAGTAGTATGCTACCACCACCTCCAGCAGGGAAATGCTCGATGTGAGAGCGGCGAAGACCAGCAGCAGGAAAAAGAGGAAAGCGATGATCCCTCCTCCCGGCATCATGCCGAATGTGATGGGGAGCGTCTTGAAGACCAGCCCCGGCCCGGCGGCGGGTTGCATTCCGTACGTAAAGACTATGGGGAAGATGGCCATGCCGGACAGAAGCGCAACGCAGGTGTCCATGACCGATACGGTGATGGCCACGGTCGGTATGTTGGTCTGTTCGTCCGCATAGCTGCCGTAGGTGAGCATGGCGCCCATGCCGAGGCTCAGGCTGAAGAAGGCGTGGCCGAGGGCCTCCAGCATGGAAGGGGGATCGAGTTTCGACCAGTCGGCGGAAAAGAGAAAGTCGAGCGCCTTCGGACCGCCGGGTGAGAGAAGTCCCATTACCGCGAGGATGACGAGAATCAGGAAGAGGATCGGCATCATCACCTTGTTGGCCCGCTCCAGCCCCTTGCTTACCCCTCCAAGGACAATGAACACCGTCAGTCCCATGAAAACCGCCTGCCAGAAAAGCTGACCCAGGTCGCTTGCCAGGAGACCCGCGAAAAGCTCCGGCACCGTGGCGGCATGGGCGGAACTGAATGCGCCGGTGATGGAAAGCCGGAGGTAATCAACAGCCCAGCCCGCCACGACGCAGTAGTAGGAGAGGATTACAAAACCGGCGATGACGCCGAGCCACCCGACAATGGTCCAGGCGCCCCCCTTTATGGCCCTGAAGGCCCCCACCGGGTCTTTGTGGGTATGCCGGCCGATGACCATCTCGGCAATCATGATGGGTATCCCCACCGTAAGAATACAGAAGATGAAGAACAGCACGAATGCGCCGCCGCCATGCATGCCGGTGATATAGGGAAACTTCCATATATTGCCCAGGCCCACGGCCGACCCGGCCGATGCCATGATGAAACCGAGGCGGCTCGACCAGAGACCGCGCTTCCGGCCGACGGCATGATGGTGTTCGGACATGAAAACTCCTTCGGGGACGGGAAAAGTGTCTCCTGCGGAAAATCGCGGCAACAATCTAGCAGAGGCGGTTGTTTTCGAAAAGGGAAAAGTAGTGTCGGTGTTCGGGTAGGCGATTTGATACAATCTGAATTCGTGATGCCTTCACGCCTTCGTCTTCGCGCAACGCCACGGTTTCCTGCATTCGAGTGGGTTGCCGGCCCGACGAAGTTCAGACGGCGTAACCGGCGTGAATCGGTATCGGCGACGTCAGACCCCGGCATTCCGCTCGCCTCGGCATTCAGGCATCACGGATCCAGGTTACAAAGATAGAACTGTATCGGGCGGGAAGAGGGGCCGGGTCTAGGAGATTGCTCCCTGCTCGATGCAGCGGGCAAAGGCGGTGAGAATGCCGGGATCGAACTGGATCCGGGCGAACTGTTCCATGATCTTCAGCACCGTTTCCGGCTGCATGCCTTTCCGGTAGGGCCTGTCGGTGGTCATGGCGTCAAAGGCGTCCGCAACCGTGATGACACGGGCTTCCAACGGTATTTCCTCCGCTGCTATCCGGTCGGGGTAGCCGTTCCCGTCGTACCATTCATGGTGATGCCGGATCCAGGTGACGATCTCTCCGAGTTCGACAATCGTGGACAGTATCTCGGCGCCCTTTGCCGGATGTTCCTTTATTTTTTCGTACTCTTCCGGTCGCAGGCTCCCCGGTTTCTGGAGAATGCTCTCCGGCGTCCCTATCTTGCCGATATCATGGAGAAACGAAGCGAGTTCGACGTCCCGGACACGTTCCTTTGCCAATCCAAGTTCGGCGCAGATGGCGACGGCAACCCGCGCCACCCTCCGGGAGTGGCCGTAGGTATACGGATCCTTGGCGTCGATGGCCGTGGCAAGGGCCTCCACCGTACTGAGGAACAGCTTGTTGATCACCTCGAAGAGATACGCCTTCCGCAGGGAGGACGCGACCTCGGACGCGAAGATGCCCATCAGCTTCAGCTCCGGGGACCAGAACTCCTCCCCGGAGAGCTTGTCGGTGGCGACAAGCATTCCCAGGGGTTTGGCATCGGCAATCAGCGGCACGCACAAAATGGATTTCGCGGGCCAGGGCAGGGAAATCCGGCCGTCATCGGTGATGTCGCATATGGTTACCGGCTCCCCCTGCTGGAAGACATGACCTGTCAGCCCCGAAGAGACTGCCGCACGGAAACCGCCGGCGGCTTCCCGATCCCGTCCCATGCTGAATCGTGTCGCCAGTTCCCGTTTCTCCGTATCAAGAAGCATGATGAAGATGGTGCGGGCCTCCAGGATGCGGTCGGCCTCTTCCACGACGAGACGGCAGACGGTATCCACATCCATCTCGCAGCCGAGCTTGGCTGAGATAGTGGAAATGAGCGAAAGTTCTTCATACCCGCGCACTATTTCAGACGAAAGGTCCTCCATCTCCTCTTCGAGCCTGAGCATGTTTTCCAGGCATCGGGCTATCCCGGGCGTTATGTGTCCGACGGTTTCAGGCAGCGAACAGACCACGATACTGCCGACGCACGCGCCCTTGAAATGGACGGGTTCACTGCCTTTGGACCGGCCGGCGCGGCATTCCGATCCGTTCAGGCACTCCATGGCCGAGCAAGTCGCTCCCCTGATCACCACCGGGCTGCCCCCGGCATCAACGAGCGCCAGAGAAACCCCGAACCCCGTGGAAAGCTGTCCGAGCACTTCCTCAATCTTCCTGCGGGAAAACCTTTTCAGAATCTCCTTCATGCGCCCATTCCCCCTGACCGGCGGCCCTACCCGATTCCCTTCGCATATTCCGTCTCAATCTCTCCGACAAGCTTGTACAGACCTTCATCCCCGGTCGTCCCGCTTGAACCTTCGAGGGTAACGGTCGTGACATACCTGTCCACGGGCGCCCCGAGAATCATGAAAACGGGTATCTTGCGTGTCCGAGGGTCACCCTTGAATCCCGACAGAATGTCCTCAAGCCGGTCTCTGGGATATGAGCCGATAATAATGGCAAGGGGATGGGTTTTTTCCGACTCCTGCAGCGCCTGTCGAGGATCGCCGTACACGTCAGACCTGTACCCGGCCGCACCGAGCAGGACCTGGAGCGTTCTCGACTCCTCGCTGTCCGACGACAGGAGCAGGACCGTCCCGGCACGTATGCGGCATTTTTCAAAAAGCGAGACAATCTCGTACTTGTCGAACGGTTTCGTCAGATAACCGTGCACCGCAAGTCGCGGCTCATCCCCATGCTGAACGAGCAGTGACGTGAGAAGGATACGAACCCCTCCGTTCCGCGCGCATCCGACAAGATCCGCGAACCCGGCCCAGTCGCCGGGGACATCGGAAACGATGAGCCCCGGACGCATGCTTTTCACCACATCGGACGCCCTCCGCGGGGTATCGGCGCCGAGCGTCATGTATCCCAGGTCTTCCAGCTTTTTTCTGAGAGAACGCCGGGACACGGTATCCGAGGACACCACGAGTATGGGTTTGTACAGGCCGATGTGCTCTTTCAGCGGCATGGAAACCATCGGCTCCGCATCCGTCATTCCGGACACGGCAACGGGTATGGTGAAGAAAAAGGTGCTCCCCTTCCCTATCTCGCTGTCAACCCATATCTTTCCGCCGTGGAACTCAACGATGCTCTTCGAGATGCTCAAACCCAGCCCTGAACCTTTCGGCCGCCCCGGCGCATGTTCGGCGATTCGGCAGAAGGGCTTGAATATCAGCTCTGTTTCCTCGGGGAAAATGCCCTCGCCGGTATCCGAGACGAAAAACTCCGCGAATCCTCCGCTCAACCGCGCGCCCAATGATATCCGGCCTTCGTGGGTGAACTTCACCGCATTGTTCAGCAGGTTCACCAGCACCTGAATCAACTGGTTCCGGTCGCCCCGCACATCCGGGACACCGTCCGAGTCGCGCAGTTCCAGCGACAGACCTTTTTCCAACGCCATGGGACGCACTATCGCGGCGCTTTCCCTGAGCACCTCCCCCGGTTGTACCGGGCACGGCGAAAAACCTGTATTTCCCGTCTCAATCCTGACCAGATCGAGCATTCCGGTCACATAGCCGGAAAGCTTTTCGCTCTCCGTGTTTATGATAGTGAGAAACTCTTTCTGGGTTTCCGGTTCGATATCGTCATAATTCATCAGTATTTCAGAGTAGGACTGGATAGAGGAAAGCGGGGTGCGCAATTCATGGGAGACGTTCGAGAGAAACTCGGTCTTGTTCCTGTCGAACTCCTGGAGTTTCCGGTGGGCATCAGACAGTGCGTCCAGGGCTGTCTGCAGGTTCATGTTCTTGTGGGTGAGTTCATTGCCGAGGCTTTCGAAGGTCGCGATGGCGTTCTCGTAGCGGAACCGCTCCCGCCGGATCCGCTGCGCGCAATACCCGGCAACCAGCGCTGCCAGGAAGAAGGCCGCGATCTCTGCGATAAGAGCCGGTGGATTCACCGTAACGGGCGGGACCGGGATACAGAGCAGAGGGAAAAAAATGGTAAAGGCCAGCCCCGCAGCCAGGAGAACCCGCTTCGACAAATAGAGGGAAAGGAGTCCGATGAGCGGATAGTACAGGAACCTGGCTGGACTCTGGATGCCGCCGGTAAACAGGCAGACGGGAAGAAGGAAAGGGATAAGGGAGCCGAGAAGGATGGAATGGATATCTCTCTTCATGGAGACGGCTTCCCGAGGACCGCCCGCACCCTGGCGACGACCTCTTTCGGGCTGAACGGCTTGGTTATGAAACCGTCCGCGCCGCTGGCGAGGCTTTGATCCCGGTCCAGTTCCTGCCCCTTGCAGGTGAGAATGATCACGTGAATATCCCTGAGCGCCTCATCGCGCTTGATAATCCCGCATATCTCATTTCCCGTTCTCTTCGGCATGATGAGGTCGAGAAAAATCAGTCTCGGCATCATCTCCCGGATCTTCTCCAGCGCCTCGTCACCGTTGGAGGCGGTCTCAACGCTGTACCCCTCCTTCACGAAAACAAAGCTCAGAGCTCGGACGATATGCGGCTCGTCATCGGCGATGAAAATGTCTAGATCGGCCATAATTCACCAGGGACGGGGGATGGAAGCAATCTTCGTGTGAAAGTATACATCAAATCGTTTTATTGTCTTATCTGAATTTGGTTCGTCTCTGAAATCTCCGCATACGGCACGGGGTTGAAAAAATGAAAGCATGGATTCCAGCAGGTGGTTTTGAAAAAGCGCCCAACAATGCCTGCGTGGGGAACCCTTTCCGGAAACTATTGTTGACAATCATCATTGTTATGCTATCAGTTACCATGTGAGCAATCAATCACTTACTATATGAACGGGGCGAAGCGATGTCGGCCAGACAAAGGGAATCCACCGGGATCCGGCAGCAGCAGATAACCGAAGCCGCCTTGCGGATCATCGGGGAGAAGGGGATCCATGGGGCCACAACTGCCGGGATCGCCGCGGAGGTCGGCATCTCGGAAGGTAACATCTACCGGCATTTCAGAAGCAAAGAAGATATTGTCAGGTCGGTAATAGATACAATCGGCAAAGACCTCCTCCGGATACTGGATGCGGTCGCGGAGATTTCCAACCCTTTTGAGAGGCTCGGCGAGATTTTCAGGCGCCATCTCGCATACGCGAAAAACAACAGGGGGATTCCACGGACCATCTTCTCCGACGAGGTCATGGTACACAATGAAGCGCTAAGGGAACAGATAAAACAAAGGTTGACGGACTACTGTGCCGGCGTCGGGGCGACGATTGCCGAAGGTCAGAGACAGGGTAGCGTTCGCAGGGATCTTGATCCGGCTGCTCTCACATCCATGTTCGTCGGAACAATCAATTTTACAATTATCCGCTGGGTTCTGAGCGGTTTTGTGATGGACATGGAACAAGAGCGAGTGAGGCTTTGGGATACTTTTGCCGGATCCGTCGCCCTTGAAAAGGACCCGTGAGAATGATTTTCCGGAACAAGGTTCGCCGAGCATGATGTACGATTGAGGTGACACAATGAACGAAGCAAAGACAGTCCAAACCACTTTAATCAGTGCGGACAGAACCATCGGCGACTTTGTCGCCGAAGATTACCGAACCGCCGCGGTCTTCGAAAAGCACGGCATCGACTTTTGCTGTGGAGGCAAAGTCACCCTCTCGGCGGCCTGCCGCGAAAAAGGCATCGACCCGGGTGTGATACTCCGCGAGATTGAAGCAGCCCGGGGCACGACGCTTGATCGAAGCCACAATTACGCGGCGTGGGACCTTCCATTCCTGGCCGACTACATTATCAATGTCCATCATGCCTACCTCTGGGAGAATCTGCCTCAGATCGCCGCCTACGCGCATAAGGTGGCCCGGGTGCATGGCGCCAATCACCCCGAAGTGATAGAAATCGCCTCCATCTTCGACAGGATAGCAGCCGACATGGATGCCCACTTGCGGGAGGAAGAAGAGGTGCTGTTTCCGACCATTAAAAAAGTGGAGATGATGGTAATAAAGGGTGACATGCCTGACGCTCAGGACTTGGAGACAATCAGGGTCAGTCTGGAGAGACTGATCAGAGAGCACGATGAAGTCGGCGAGTCTGTTCACACTATCCGCCACCTCTCGAACAACTATGCACTCCCGTCCGATGCCTGCACTACCTTCATGATTACCTATCAGAAGTTGAAGGAATTCGAGGACGACCTTCACAAGCACGTCCACCTCGAAAACAATATTCTCTTTCCGAAGGCGGCACGGCGCCGGGACGCAAAAGTATTCGTTTCAGGGTGAGAGGAGGATTTACAGTGAAAAGGCGAGCGAATGGATTGCATCACATGATTATTGCGGGTCTGGCGGCAACTGCACTGGGAATGTCCGGCAACATTGCAACCGCTGCTCCAGGATTATGGGAAGACATGCCGACCATTACCCTCCGAGTTCCGGGAAAGACTGATGCGGCCTGGAAAGACGCGTGCTGTGAGTCAAAAGGTGAGCGGAAGGGGCTGAAATATGATTGCGGAAAGTACATGACACTCACCATTCCCGACATGGAGAAGTACTACGGTGATGTCGGCCCCGGCCTGGCATTAGGATACAGAGCATGCCAGATTGCCTTTGCCCGACTCTATCCGGGAGAAATACCGCCGCGCGGCGACCAGTTCATCGTGGGTGCTCTTTCCTCATGTCCTGCCGACCCCATTTCTTTCATCACAGGGGTCAGGTATGGAAAAGACGTGCCGGAGGTCTTCAATGGCAATCTGGTCTTCGATACGAAGATCGAGCCGTTCTCATTCATCTTTGTCAGCATGTCGAACGGCAAGGCTTTCAAGCTCACCTGCAGGTACAAGTTGCCACAGGAGTTCCTCGACCTGATGGAGTTGAAAAAACGGGACCCTGCCGCTGTCGAGAAGTTCTGGAACATGGCGCACTGTCTCAGCAGGCACATTTTGACAGCGCCGGCCGGAGAGATATACGAGGTCACCCCCCTCCCGAACTTCTCATGGAAAGAATACAAAGGGCGTACGTAAGGAGAAAGGAGAAATCTCATGCATTTTCCCATCAATGAAAACGTTTCCTGGGTTGGAAAGATAGACTGGGAACTCAGAAAGTTCCATGGCGAAGAATACTCAACCCACAGGGGCTCGACGTACAATTCATACCTGGTCCGCGACGAGAAGACGGTGCTGATCGATACTGTCTGGAAACCGTTTGCCGCGGAATTCGTCGAGAACCTGAAAAAGGAAATCGACCTGCAAAAGATCGACTACGTCATCGCCAACCATGCCGAGAGCGACCACAGCGGCGCCCTGCCGGAACTGATGAAACTCATCCCGGACACGCCCGTCTACTGTACCGCGAATGCCGTCAAATCGCTGAAGGGCCACTACCACCAGAACTGGAATTTCCATACCGTCAAGACCGGCGATCGCCTGAGCATCGGCTCGAAGGAACTGATCTTCATCGAAGCTCCCATGCTGCACTGGCCGGACAGCATGTTCTGCTACCTGACCGGAGACAACATCCTGTTCTCCAACGATGCGTTCGGCCAGCACTATGCGTCGGAACTGATGTTCAACGACCTGGTCGATCAGGCCGAACTGTTCCAGGAGTGCATCAAGTACTACGCCAACATCCTCACGCCGTTCAGCGCCCTGGTGGACCGGAAGATCAAGGAAGTGGTCGGCTTCGGCCTGCCGGTGGACAGGATCTGCCCCAGCCACGGAGTCATCTGGAGGGACAATCCGCTGCAGATAGTCACCAGGTATGCGGAGTGGGCCGCCAACTACCGGGAAAACCAGGTGACGATTATCTATGACACCATGTGGGACGGGACGAGAAGAATGGCGGAAGCCATTGCGAAAGGCATCCACGAGTCGGATAAAAACGTGACAATAAAGCTCTTCAATGTCGCCCGCTCCGACAAAAACGACATCATAACCGAGGTTTTCAAATCCAAGGCGGTCCTGGTCGGCTCTCCTACCATCAACCGGGGCATGCTCTCGGCTGTCGCCGGGATTCTCGAAGAAATGAGGGGCCTGGGCTTCAAGGACAAGAAAGCGGCTGCTTTCGGAGCTTACGGCTGGAGTGGCGAATCGATCGCCATGATCACGGAACGGTTGCGGGAGGGCGGATTCACGATTGTCAACACCGGCTTGAAGGAGTTCTGGGCGCCGGATGATCAGTGCCTTGAAAACTGCGCGAATTTTGGCAGGGACTTTGGTATCCAGGTTCAATGACGCACTGTCACGACAATTTCGCGGCCTCGTTCTGAAACTCCTTCGAATACCGGCTATTTGAACGTATGGTGTCCGTATTTTTCAACATACCCCACCATCTCGATAAACGTGAAAAACAGTGTTATCGTTGCATCGCGATACGATGAACCGATGAAGCCCGGTTTTCAACCCGCTGCTGCCCGGCTTCACGCGCAGGCATTCCTACTCCATCCATGCGGAGAAAGACATGAACGACCCTGAAGACAGTCCGAGATCGGAACCCGTGATTGAACCTCCCCTCTTGACGGAAAAGGCTTCGCCCACGGCGTCGCCCGCTCCATCCCGGAAAAAAGGGAAAAAAAGCCCGGGCACTTCGCCCGTTCCACCCCCTCCCGCCTCTCCGGCGCCTCCGGAAGAAAACCTGTCCGCCTCATCCCTCTACCTCAACCGCGAGCTGACCTGGCTGGAATTCAACCGCCGCGTCCTCCATGAGGCCCTGGACGAAAGGACTCCGCTCCTGGAGAGGATCAAGTTCCTCTCCATCGTCAGCTCGAACCTGGACGAGTTTTTCATGAAACGAATCGGAGGACTGAAACAGCAACTGGGGGCGGGCATCCGGAGCCTGACCGTGGACGGGAGAACCCCGCGGCAACAGATCGAGGAGTGTCATGTGGTTGTGCGTGACATCGAGGAACAGAAGCGCGTCCTGCTGCCGAAGCTGCTCGGACTCCTGAAGGCAAAGGGGATATCGATCCTTTCCTACGCCGATCTCACCGCGAAGGAAAAGAAGCAGCTGCGCGACTACTATTCCCGCAACATCTTCCCCCTGATCACACCCCAGTCCATCGACCCGGCGCACCCCTTCCCGTTCATCTCCAACCTCTCCCTCAACCTGCTGGTCACGCTCCGCTACGCGCGGGACACGGAGGTTTCCCTGGCGCGGGTGAAGGCGCCCATGGGAGCGGGCATCCAGCGGTTCCTGCGGGTCGGGAAAGAGGATCGTTTCGTAGCCATTGAGGATGTCATCTGCCAGAACCTGGACATGCTCTTCCCCGGGATGCGCGTGCTGAGCTCCGCTTTTTTCCGGGTGACGCGCAATTCCAATACGGAGAAGAACGAGGAGCAGGCCGACGACCTGCTGGCCATGATCGAGTCGGAACTGCAGGAACGGAAATTCGCTCCCATCGTGCGCCTGGAGGTGATGAAGGGAATGGACACGGCCCATCGCGGCATGCTTGCCGCGGAACTGGACCTGAACGAGACCGCGGACGTGTTCGAGGTGGACGGGATGATGGCCATGCGCGACCTGATGCAGGTAGCAACGCTGGACTACCCGGAACTGCGGGATCCGCCACACGCGCCCATCGATCACCCCCTGTTCCAGAGTCCGCGCAATATCTTCCACATCATCCGGGACGCCGGCGCCATCCTGCTGCACCACCCCTACGAGTCCTTTTCCACGTCGGTGGAGCGGTTCCTCCAGGAGGCGGGCGAGGACCCGAAGGTACTGGCCATCAAGATGACCCTCTACCGCACCGCCCGCGAGAGCAGGATCATCGACTGCCTGATCAATGCGGCCCAGAACGGCAAGCAGGTGGCGGTGGCGGTGGAATTGAAGGCCCGCTTCGACGAGGCGGCCAATATCGTCATTGCCGGGCGCATGGAAGAGGCGGGCATCCACGTCACCTACGGCGTGGTCGGTCTGAAGACCCACTGCAAGGTGATTCTCGTGGTACGCCGGGACTTTAACGGCCTGCGGCGCTACGTGCATATCGGGACCGGCAATTACCACGCGGTCACGGCCCGCATCTATACCGACCTGGGGCTCCTCACCTGCGACGACGGGATCGGCAAGGACGCCACCGAGCTTTTCAACTATCTCACCACCGGGTACACGCCGAAGCGCAAGTACGAAAAGATGCTCCCCGCGCCCAAGTTCCTGAAGAAGGCGCTCCTGGCCGGGATTGCCCGCGAGATACGCCTCCATTCACCGAAAAATCCCGGTTTGATCCGGTTCAAGATGAACGCCCTGGAGGACGCGGACATCGTCCGGGCCCTCTACGAGGCCTCCCGCGCCGGTGTGAAGGTCGATCTGGTGGTCCGCGACACCTGCCGCCTGCGTCCCGGAATACCGGGCATTTCCGAGAACGTGCGCGTGGTGAGCGTGGTGGGACGGTTCCTGGAGCATTCCCGCATCTACTACTTCCGCAACGGAGGCAAGGAGATTTTCCTCATCGGCTCGGCCGACGCCATGAAGAGGAACCTGGAGGCGCGGGTCGAGGTGGTGGTCCCGGTTGAAAACCGCAAACTGCGCGACGATATCCGGATCCTGTTCGACGTGCACCTTTCGGAACGGCGCAGCGCATGGGACATGCAGCCCGACGGCACGTACCTCCAGCGCATGCCCGCCGAGGGAGAGGACCCGCGGGGAAGCCACGAGATCCTCATATCGCTTGCCGAGAAGAGGCAGAAGAAGGTGGCCAGGCTGAAAAAGAGGAAGGCGCGCGGCGTGGGGGGAAGGAACCTGCGATAAGAAAATCATCTCTCAAACGAAGAGACACGGCCGAAACAATATGATACCCTGCCTCTCTCCCGGAAATCATGAGCAGGCACAGATAGGAGAGTTGTATGGCGAAAGAATTGTACGTGGGCAACCTGCCCTATGAAGCGGGCGAGGAAGATCTGAAGAGACTGTTTTCCGTGGCGGGAACCGTCACCTCGGTCCACATCATCACCGATCCCGAAACCGGCGCCTCCAAGGGATGCGCCTATGTGCGCATGGCAACGGTTGAGGAAACAAGGGAAGCCATCGAGTCCCTTGATGAAGCCCTCATGGGGGATCGCATCATTTCCGTGAGTGAAGCCCGCCCGCAAAAAAAGAGGGTTGCGCCGACCGGCGGCCGGAAGGGGAAACAACGGCATACCGGAAGGTTCCCGGGAGGGAAAAAGTGACGCGGCAAAGGGGTATGTCAGGAATGGCCTGCCGGAAAATCAGGAATGGAACTTCTCCCGGCAGGGGGAATCACCTGCCCCCAGCGTCTGCTGGATTCTGCTGATGAATTCAACCGGCCGCAACGGCTTCTGGATGAAACCGTTCTCCCGGCGCTTCAGCAGGTTGGCGTCCAGGAAATCTCCCGCGTAGCCGCTCACGAACAGAATCTTCACGTCCTGCCGGACCTTCAGAATCTCCTCGCAGGCCTCCCGGCCGTTCATGCGCGGCATTATCACGTCAAGCAGCACCGCATCGATTACATCGCGGTTCTCCATGAACCGCGCCACCGCCTCGACACCATTCTCCGCCTCGATGACCCGATAGCCGTTCTCCACGAGGATGGTTTTCATCAAGGCGCGCACGGCGTCCTCGTCCTCTGCCACGAGAATCGTGCCATCCCCCCTGGGGACAGCGGCTTCAACTCCGGCTGCGATGTCCTCCGGGGCGCCTTCCACCAACGGCAAATGGACGGTGAACGTCGTTTCTCGCCCCTGCTCGCTCCGGACGCTGATAAAGCCGTTGTGCTGACGGACGATCCCGTAGACCACGGCAAGGCCGAGACCCGTCCCCTTGCCGACTTCCTTGGTAGTGAAAAAGGGCTCGAATATCCGCTCCCGGACACCTTCGTCCAGTCCGGCGCCATTGTCCGCGATGGACAGCACGGCATAGTCTCCCGGCGGCACATCCCCCCGCCAACTTTCAGCTGACTGCCCGATGCGGACCGTATCCGTCGAAACCAGGTTCCTGCCCGCCCCTGAAATGGCGTCCCGGGCGTTTGCCACCAGGTTCATGAGAATCTGCGACAGCCGAACCTCGTCGGCCAGCACCACCGGCGCAGGCGCTGCAAGGTGGTACTCTATCTCTATATCTTCACGGACCAGCCGGCTCAGAAGCTCAGAGGACTTCCGCACCGCGTCGTTCAGGGAAATGCGGCGCAGTTCCACAACCTGTTCCCGGCTGAAGGCGAGAAGTCGTTGTGTAAGCGCGGAGGCCCGTTCCGCCGCCAGTGTTATCTGTTCGACGTGGGCAAGCAAATCCCGCTGATCCGCCAGCCGGCCTTCGAGAAGGTAGGCCCTGCCGATGATGGTTGTGAGGATGTTGTTGAAATCGTGCGCGACTCCCCCGGCCAGTTGGCCGATTGCCTCCATTTTCTGTGACTTGTTGAGCTGTTCCTCCAGGCGCCTCCTGTCGGTTATGTCGGAATGGGTGCCGACAACCCGCAGCGGCTCCCCCTTCTCGTTTCGGGCCATTACCTTGCCGCGGGAAAGCACCCACTTGTAGGATCCGTCCCGGCACATCATCCGGAATTCCGCCTCATAGACGGGAATCTCGCCACGCAGGTGGCGCTGCGCTTCTTCCAGGACCCGTTCACGGTCGTCCGGATGCACTCGGTTCAGCCACGTCTCAAAGGTATCCCCTATCTCGTCAGGTTCATAGCCGAGCATTCGTTTGCATTGCTCGGAATAATAATTTTTGCCCGTAACGATATCATTGTCCCAGACACCGTCGCCGCTTCCTTCTAGGGCGAACTGCCAACGCTCCTCGCTCTCCCTCAGCGCCTCGGCCGTTTGTTCGCGCTTGTGACGACCCGCCATCAGCTTGCCCAGGAGCACCGTCCCAACGGGATACACCGTCATGACAGGCAGACCGATACGGATCATTGTCTCAACTCCGAGGGCGCCGGGAAGCAGCAGCATGAGAGACATCATGACCACATGGACAACGAGACCGAATGCATAGAGATCCAGTAATGAAAAATTCTCGAGCGAGGTGCTCCTCAGCCTGCGCCACAGCATGCCGACTCCCCCGGTTGCAGCGATGACCGAAACGCCAACCCAGGCTCCGCTCCCCCCCAGATAGAAACGGTATGCGCCGGTCATGCACATGGCGATGACGGTGGCGACCGGCCCGAAGAAGAGCCCCGATACACTGAGCAGCACGGAACGCGTATCAAAGATAATGCCCGAATACCATTGCAGCGGGTTCATCATAACCGCAATGCCGATTACGCCGAGGATGACGCCGGAGACGGCATCCCTCACCGCAGGACGTACGGGATCCCGGCTCTGCGACACGGTGTCGTAGACCAGGCACATGGCAAGCAACAGCGCGGAATTGTTCAGCAGACCTTTCAGAATTGTCGTATCCATCTGCGGACTGTATCCCCGTTTCCCATACGGAAGCAAAAACCGATTTCCTGCCGGGCCCGCGGTGCATGGCCCGTTTCTTTCCCACCGTGAGCGCACCGCCGCGGAACCGGACGGGACTCCGCAAGGCTGCTAATGGCTCCCTCTTCTCTCCGGACCCCTGTACACGATCTTACGAATAGGGTCCTCCCCTATCCTGACCCATCCGTCCGATCTCTTGAACGCCTTGATCTTGTTGGCGATAATAAGTTCATTGAGCATCCTGTCTTCAACCATATCATATGAGTCATCGGCATAGATGACGGGTATAAGCACGAAACAAACCCTCCCCTGTTCATGAAATAGTACTCAGTATAAACACTTTCTTCGTTTTTACAAAAAAGTGCTGAAAAAAATTTCTCCCGCCACGTATTCACGTCGGAAATATGGTTTCTTGCGGAGAAAAAAACGGCTTCCCACCCCATGCCGGAGGCAACCTTGCCTCGGAACAAGGGTACGGGAAACCGTTTTCCCGGCTCGTGGGCGCGTACCCCGCATGATATACTCTTTCAGTGCGCGCCCCCTTGCATCAGAACCGCGCAGCTTCAGCTAATCGTGAATTTCACCCATTCATCATGGGATTTAAGGTACTCCGACAGCATGGAGTCCGTAACTCTTTCACCGTCCTTCGTTATTTTTCCGCACTCCCGCAGGAAATCCTCCGTAAATCTCCCCAGGAAAGCTGCAAGAACGCCGGTTTTCACGTAGACACCCCGACGCAGGAATGATTCGCCCAGATCGGCCATTACCTTGTTGAACAGCTTCAACTGGATGATACTCTGGCTTTTCCCCTGATCCTGCCCTTCTTCGTGATAGGTGATGCCGGCCCGCATCCACGACAGACCGCCCTGCCGCATCGACGCGCCGACCAGTCCCGGCATTGCCGCGGAAAGGGCCATGGTTGCCCCGTCTTTCACAATGGCTTCATCAAGATCGTCCACCGGACTGTTGTCCAGGAAGAAAACCTTTATCTCCCCCTTCACATACTCGGGCGTGATGCCGAACTGATCGCAGAGCACGCTCCGCATGCTGCTCCCGGACTCAATTTTCACGAAACAGTCTTTCTGGATAAGCGTGCACAGGCGGGGAACCTGCCCCGCCGCGGGTTCCAGGACAATCCCGCCCGCCTCGTCGGCCCGGGATACTTCCGCCATTGTCGGTACCTGTAGTTTCTGCATATGGATCCCCTTTTCCGCCGGGTGCGTGTTTACGGACAAACCGGGAAGCCGAATTCCTCCGCCTCATCGGATTGCTTAGCGCACCGCCTTCTCGAAATAAAAATCGATAAACTCCCTCAACGGCGCCGATGATTTCGTCACCTTGGAAATCAACAGCGCCCCCTCGAACCCGGAAATAAACACCTCGGCAAGCAGTCGGGTCGATGCTTCAGCCGGTATTTCGCCCTCGCTTCGCGCCTCCCGGAGGCACTGCTCGAAATGCCGCATCCACGACCGGAATATCCCGGCGAGACGCAACCGGAACTCCTCGTTCTGATCGGCCAGTTCCTGGCCCAGGTTGGCCACGAGGCACCCGACGCTGCAGTTATTGTCTTCGAACCTTACCACCAGGCTTTCCACGCACTTTCTGAAACGGGTCAGGGGGGAAAGGGAATCATCGGAAAGCATCGACGTGAAAATCCGGTCGATGCCGGATGCAAAGTGGTCGAGAACCTGGAGGCCGAAGTCCTGTTTGCTGGAAAAGTAGTGGTAGAAGGATCCCTTGGGCACCCCTGCCTGCTTGAGGATCGCCTCGATGCCGGCGGAATTGAAGCCGTGGCGGGAAATGATCGCCATTCCCGCCCGGATAATCTCGTTTCTGGTGTCTTTCGTCGCCATAAACGGAAAAATAGACCGGTCGTCTAGGAAAGTCAAGAAGAGTATGGTGTGAGGGGACTAATCACCGAAAAACCGCGGCGCATGGCGGAACGTCAGAGGTGAATCTTCCTCTTCAGCCAGTCCAGCATCAGCCGGTTCAGTTCCTCCGGATTCTCCGCCTGGGTCCAGTGGCCGCATTCCGCGATTATCCGTTTTTCGAGATCGGGAAGATAGTGCTCCATCCCTTCGGCGAGTGACGGCGGCAGAAAGATATCGTCCTCCGACGAGATCATGAGGCAGGGGACGGTGATGCGGGAATCGACCTTCTCCAGAATTTTCGCGTTGCGGACGATATTGCGGTACCAGTTGAAGGGGCCGGTCAATCCGCCCCGGCTGAAGGCTTCGACGTAGACCCGGAGTTCTTCGTCCGTCATGAGCGGCCTCCCGGCGGGCTCCGGGCTCATCGCCGCTTCCATGATGAATTCGAATTCCAGATTGCGCACCGCCGGAGGGGCCGCCAGGTACTGCTCCATGGTGATGGGCCGCCCCCGGTAGAGGCCGGCGAGGAAGCGCGGCAGCAGGTCGGGGGTGAGCCCCGCCTCGATACCCTCCTCCAGGAAGGCCATCCGGTAGTAGCGGCTGCTGTAGTTCTCCAGCATCCAGGCAATCGGGTCCGGCCCCATGCGCTGGAAATAGCGGTGCGGGGTATTGACCCCGATCACGCCCGCCACCCGGTCGGGATGGAAGGCGGGCATCTCCCACACCACGTGGCCGCCCCAGTCATGGCCGCAGAACACGGCCCTGTCAATGTCCAGGGCGTCCAGGAGCCCGGCCAGGTCGTCGGCCAGCTTTCTGATGTCGTACTCCTCGACCGGACCGGGCTTGTCCGTCAGTCCGTAGCCGCGCTGGTCAGGGGCGATGGCCCTGAACCCGGCCTCCGCCAGTGCCGGCAGCTGCCTGCGCCAGGAATAGGCCAGTTCCGGAAAGCCGTGACAGAGGATAACCGGGAAGCCGGTTCCCTGCTCGTAGAACGCCATGCGGATACCGTTGGTGGTGATGAACCTCGGTTGAGGAAAATCCTGCGACATATGCTCCCTCCGTTCATAATCCGTTTATTACCATCAGCGTGCCGTCAGGTGGCGCACCGCCTTTTCCAACCCCTCCAGGTTGAGCTCGAACATGGGGATGATTTTTCGTATATGGGTGATGGTCTCGCCGTGGTCCCAGAGGGACGAGGTCATGGGGTTGAGCCAGGCCGTATGGTGGAAGGTGGAGGCAAGGGTCTTGAGGCGCTCGATGCTCGGCTGCTTCTGGCGGTACTCAAGCATGATGGAGCCGTCTATGTCCAGCAGTTCCTCGGGCGCCATGCTGGCGTCACCGACGAAGATAAGCCGGGTGTCCGGGTCGCGCCGGACCAGGTCCTCCACCTCCTCGGGACGGCTGCGGCGCTCCGGATCGCACCAGACCCGGTCGCCTACCGTGTTATGGAAGTAGCGGATGGTCAGGTCCTTGAACTGGGCCCGGGCATAGTGGAACAGAGCGCGGACCGTCTCCACGTACGGTTCCATGGACCAGCCGCCGTTGTCGATGAGGAGGAGGATCTTGAGCCGGTCCGCCAGGCGCCGGTCGAACACGATATCGATCTCCCCGGCGTTCCGCATGGTCTGGTATACCGTCTTCTCCACGTTCAACACGTCCCGCGGGCCTTCCGGAACCAGGCGCCGCAGACGCTTCAAGGCCTCTCCCATCTGGGAGCGGGTAAGGGGCGCAGTGCGCGAGTAGTCCCGATAGCGCCGCTCCAATGCCACCTTGGACGCTGAACGGCCCCGCGACGCGCCGCCGATCCTCATCCCGCCGGGACGGTTTCCCGAATGGCCGACAGGCGAGACCCCACCGGTGCCGACCCACTTGCGTCCGCCGTAATGGACCGCTTTCTGATCCTTCAGCCGGTCGAGGAGGTACTGCTCCAATTCTGCCGCGCTCAGGCGCTGCAGCTCCTTTTCGCTGAGGCCGAGGGCCTTGGCCAGGTCCACCGGGACATTGACCCACTGCTCCAGCAGGGCCCGGGCCGCCTCGTCCAGGCTCAGCCCCTCAAGGGAAGGGGGGTCGGCCCCTGCAAACAACTCGGCGTAGACCCGGTCGTAGGTATCGAAATCCCGCTCGCTCTTGACCAGGATCGCCCGGGCCACGGTGTAGAAATCGTCCAGCGAGGTTATCATTCCCATACACAGGGCCTTCTGCAGCCGCAGGAAGGCGGTGGGTGTCACCGGGACGCCCCGGTCCCGCAGGGCGTAAAAGAAGGGTACGAACATGGTCGGGCCTCCGTGGCTATCAGTACGCCTTCGCCGGCGCCGCTTTTTCCAGATCGCCGGACTTCTTGAACAGGACCCCCAGGTAGGGGAGCGCCCTTTCGCTCAGCGCCTCGACGCGGAAGTCGGGATCGGCCTTCAGCGCCCTGATCCAGTTGATCAGTTCCCGCGTGGCCGGCTTCTTTTCCACGTCGTCGAGCAGGCGGAGACGGTAGAAGGCGTTGATGGCGGCATGGGCCAGGTCATCGGAGAGGTCGGGGAAGTGGACCGCGATGATGCGGCGCATCATGTCCTCATCGGGAAAGGCGATGTGGTGGAAGTTGCAGCGGCCGAGGAACGGGTCGGAGAGGTCCTTCTTGGCGTTTGAGGTGATGATGACCACCGGCCGGTGACGGGCCTTGACCGTCTGGTCGATCTCCATGATGTCGAACTGCATCTGGTCCAGCACGTCCAGCATGTCGTCCTGGAAGTCGGTGTCGGCCTTGTCGATCTCGTCGATGAGGAGCACCACCCGCCGGTCGGCCACGAACGCCTGGCCTATCTTGCCCATGCGGATGTACTCGGAGATGTTGCTCACATCGCGGGACGAGTCGCCGAAGCGGCTGTCGTTGAGCCGGGTCAGGGTGTCGTAGTGGTAGAGGGCCTCAACCAGCTTCATGCTCGACTTGACGTTCAGGATCAGAAGCGGCATCTCCAGGCTCTCGGCGATTGCGTGGGCCAGCATGGTCTTGCCCGTGCCCGGCTCGCCCTTGAGCAGCAGCGGCATCTCAAGGGCCATGGATACGTTGACGATTTTTGCCAGTTCCTCGTCCAGCACGTAGCGGCTGGCCCCGCCGAAACGGTGAAAATTCTGTTCTGTCATGGTGGTGCGGCTCCTTGTGGAAACGGTATGCTAAAATTTTGTGTTTGTTTTTGTTCGAAATTACAAGCGGCTCGGTTCACCCCCAGATCACGTTCGCAGGCTTTCTGGTCGGTATCCGTACATACTCGAATTCCGGGTAGCCGATCATCGCCCCGCCGTACATGCGGTGGCCCGGTGGAAGACCCAGGGCGGTCGCGACTTCATAGGAACTCGCTGCCGCCATGGTGAGGAATCCGGCCCAACAGGTGCCCAATCCGAAGGGTAGGGCGGCCAGGTCCAGGGTGGCGAGTGCGATGGTGGCGGAGGCCGATGACATGGGGTCGTCGGCTGCGCCGTGGACAACCATCAGGGCCGGGGCCTTGCGCAGGATCGGGTCGCGCCCCATCTCCCATGCCTTCAGCATCCCCTTGACGCCGTATGGAAAGTCGTTCCCCAGGGTGCGCAGCCATTCAATCACGGCCAGGGACAGGAACTGCACCTCCTGCTCGTCCAGGATGACCTTCCACGAAACCGTCTGGGAATTCATGCCGCTGGGCGCATACCGTACGATGTCGAGCAGGTCGGCAATCACCTCCGGCTCGATGGGCTCGGTTCGAAAACTCCTGACGGAACGACGACCTTTGATGAGCTGTCCTACCTGCCCGGGGGTCAGGCGCCAGCCCGGCTCGAGTGACGGACATTCTTCCGGTTTCATGCGGCAGTGGGTCAGCGCGCCCGCCGGGCAGGCAGCCACGCAGTGGCCGCAGGTGATGCACCCTTTTTCAATCTTTTCGATGGTGGTTGGAAATCCGGTCGTCGGAAACCCCTCTCCCAGGGCTACAATGCCTACCGGGCATGCCCTGGCGCAGAAACCGCACCGCTTGCATTTGCTTTCGTCAATTGTGATGAGTCCCATGCTCTCCTCCCCGTATCCTCAGAAGTCAGACTTTTGCGCTCATCATCCTGTCAATGAGCAAGTTGATCCCGTTCACCGCATGCTCCATGTACCGTTTGTCGCCGATGGTCTTTGCCAGGAGAATCCCGCCCTCGATCTGAGCGATAAAACTGGCGGCGAACAACTCGGCATCTGCGTCGGGGCGGAGTTCCCCGCTCTCCTTGCCGGCGTCTACCATTGCGACAAGGCGCCCTTCCCACGCCGTCAGGACCCGGCGCACCTCTTCGTGCAGCCGCGGATGCGCGTCGTCGGAATCGACGGCGGTGTTCAGGATCGGGCAGCCCCCGATGCGGACGGTTTCTTCAAAAAAATCGAGAAAGGTATGGGCGAATGCCCGCAGTCGCTCCACCGTGCCCTCGCAGGGCTGAAGCTGCACCCGAACCCTGTCGGATACACTGCGCACACTGTGGAGGAAGGCAGCGACCGCCAGGTCGTCCTTGTCGCTGAAGTGCCCGTAGATGGCTCCCTTGGTGAGCCCCAGGGCCTCGCACAGCATGGCCATCGACGTCCTCTGATAGCCGTTTTTATTGAAAATTACCGCCGCCTTCTCGATAATCGCCTGTCGTGTTTCTTCCGCTTTTCCCAAGGGAATCTCCGGTGCTGTTTTTATTGATACACAAAAAATATACCGAATGGTATATTCATGTCAAGCCAGATAATACCGATCGGTATAAGAGAGATCTGAATTCGTGACGGCTGAATGCCGAGGCGAGCGGAATGCCGGGGTTTGAACGTCGCCGACGCTGTTTCACGCCGGCTCTGCCGGGTGAACGTCGACGGGCCGGCTCAGCCCACGCCGATGCAGGAAACCGAAGCGTTCCGCGAAGGTGAAGGCGTGAAGGCGTCACTGATTCAGGACAGAGCCGTCCTCCGGGATCAGGCCTCCGCGCGCAAGCGATAGCCCACGCCGGGCTCGGTGATGATGTAGTGGGGACTTGAGGCGTCCGACTCGATCTTGCGGCGCAGATTGCTGATGTTGACCCGCAGCACATGGGGCTGCTCCACATAGGCCGCGCCCCAGATCCGGCTCAGAATCTGGCTGTGGGTGAGGACCTTTCCGGCGTGCATCACCAGCAGGCGCAACAGCTCGTATTCGGTTGGAGTGAGTTGCACTTCGCCGCCGCGCACCACGACCCGCCGCCGGGACAGATCGACTTCCAGTTCATGTATCCGATAGACCGGCTCCGGGGTCTCCTGCATGGAACGCCGCAGCGAGACCCGGATCCTCGCCAGGAGTTCCGCAACGCCGAACGGTTTCGTCAGGTAGTCATCCGCCCCGGCATCCAGCGCCCTCACCTTGTCTTCTTCCCGCTCCCGTACCGACAGCACGAGTATCGGCACCTCCGTCCACTCACGTATCCGCCGAATGACCTCTACCCCTTCCATGTCCGGCAGCCCCAGGTCCAGGAGGATCACCGCCGGTTTCAGCACGGCCGCGGCCGCAAGGGCCGAATGCCCGTTCTCGGCCTCATGCACGGAAAACTCTTCGCTGTCCAGTACGGTGCGCAGGAAGCGGCGGATCGCCGGTTCATCATCGACGATCAGTATCCGAGGCGGATTGATTTCCTTCGGCATCCCCGGTACCCCCTATCTCAGCGGCAGGGTGACAACGACGCGCATCCCTCCGCCTGTTCGATTTTCGGCCCGGATTCCTCCCCCATGCGCCTCGACAATGCCCTTGCATATGGAAAGCCCCAGCCCGGTTCCATGGACCCCCTCAGGGACCTGGATTCGGTAGAATTTCTCGAAAATCCTTGTCAGATCCTTTTCCGGAACGCCGGGGCCGCGATCGGACACTTCCAGCTCCAGCAGGGAGCCGGCCGTCCCGGCCGAGATTTCGATGTCACTGTCAGTGGGCGAATATTTCAGGGCATTGTCGATCAGGTTGACCAGCACCTGGGTCATCAGCGCCATATCCAGCGGGACAAACGGGATTTCCGGCTCCAGATGGACGACGACTTTTCCGGCGCCGAGCCTCCGTTCCAGGGCGACAAGTGCACAGCCGACGAGGTCCTGGATATCGCACGGCTCTTTCCTTACCCTGACCGCGCCCGCTTCCAGACGGGTGATGTCCAGCAGGTTGCCCACAAACCGGTTCAGGCGGGCCGCCTCTTCGGAGGCTGTATCCATCATCAGTCGTCGGGCGCCTTCGCTCAGGTAATGCCCTTCCTCCCGAAGCATGTCCAGCGCCCCGGTGATGGATACGAGAGGGGTCCGCAGGTCGTGGGATATGGAATTGAGGAGCGCCCGCTCCAGGTTTTCCCTGGCCTCCAGCAACTGGGCCTCTTCGGCCTTTCGGGACAGCAGGACCCTCTCCATGGACATGGCGGCCTGGCCGGCAAAGGCATCGATGAGGCGGCGGATCCGCGGCGTCCGGTATCCGGCATGTTCTTCAAGTTTGACGCCCAGGATTCCGAGAACGCCCCCTGATGCCTGTAGGGGAAGATGGAGAAACTCCGCGGAACCGAGGGTCTCGGTGCCCCGGCCCGCGGGCCGCCGGTTAGCGAACGCCCAGTCGGCAACAGCCAGTTCCTTTTCCCCCACCGCGACGCCTGTTCCCGCGGCAGCCACCTTGAGCCGCTCGCCATCCGGAAGGAAAACGGCAATACCGGCATGCAGACTCTCCCCCACATTCCTGATTACCGCCCCCATGACGGCTTCCATGCTTGCCGCGGATGCCAGGTCGCGCGTCAGATAGTAGAGGCTGTTCGTCTGCGCCTCACGTTCCCGCAACGCCTCTGCCCTCTCACGGACCTTGGAGACAAGGGAACTGATGATCACGCCCACGGCAAAGAGCGCCGCGAACGTGATGAGGTATTGTGTATCAGACACCGCGAAGGTCAGGTGTGGCGGAACAACGAAAAAATCGAAGGCGAGAACCCCGAGAAAGGCCGTGAGAATTGCGGGTTTCAGACCGAGTCGGAGGGCCGCTATCACGACCGCCAGGAGGTAGACCATGACCATGTTGGCAGGCGCGAGAACCCCGCGCAACGGCAAACAGACCAGGGTTGCTACGGCAATCAGCGCCATGCTTGCCATGTAGCGCGACAGCGTGATTGGCCGTACTGTTTTATCGGAAGGAGCGCCCGGCCTTGCCTCGGTTGACGCTATACTTACGACATAGACGTCGATTGCCCCGCTCAGGCGGATAATCTGGTCGACGAGGGGAGGACGCAGGAATTCCCGCCAGCGGGGTTTCGCGGGTTTGCCCACCACTATCCTGGTGATGTTGTGTTGCACGGCATACTCGATGACGGCTTCGGCGACCGAGGTGGCGGTCAGGGTGGCCACCTGGGCGCCGAGGTTCTCGGCGAGGCGCAGGTCCTTCCAGACCAGCTCCCGGTTCTCCTGGAGATGCCTGCCGCTGCCGGGGGTCTCCACGTATACCGTGAACCAGGGGATATTCATCTCGTCCGCAAGCCGGCGCGTTGTGCGGATCAGTTTTTCGCTGTAGGGACTGCCGCTGACGCAGACCAGGAGGCGTTCTGCCGCGGGCCATGGCCCCGGAATGGACTGGGACTCCATGTAGGCCCGCATCTCCTCGTCCACCCGGGCGGCGGCGCGGCGCAGCGAAAGCTCCCGCAGGGCTATCAGGTTTCCCCTGCGGAAGAATTTCTCCATGGCCCGGGCAGCCTGCTCGGGGAAGTACACCTTCCCATCCGCGAGGCGCTGCAGCAGTTCGTCGGGCGGGATATCCACGAGCCGTATCTCAGCCGCCTGATCCAGGAGGCTGTCGGGAACGGTCTCGCGCGTCACCACACCGGTAATCTGTTGCACAATGTCGTTGAGGCTCTCGAAATGCTGGATATTGACCGTGGTATAGACCTCGATGCCCGCGGCAAGGAGTTCCTCCACGTCCTGCCAGCGCTTCTCGTGACGGGAACCGGGGGCATTGGTATGGGCCAGTTCGTCCACCAGGGCGATCTGGGGTCTTCTCTCCAGGACAGCGTCGACATCCGGTTCCGGAAGGCGCACCCCCTCGTAATCGAGCCACGCCTTCGGGATCTCTTCCAGGCCGTCCAGGAGAGCATCGGTATCGGCCCGGCCATGGGACTCCACGTATGCCGCAACCACGTCACGCCCTTCGGCCTTACGCTCGCGGGCAGCTTCCAGCATGGCATACGTCTTCCCCACGCCCGCCGCATACCCGAGGAATATCTTCAGCCTGCCTCTACCGGATTGTGCTTCTTCGGCCTTGGCCAGCCTGAGCATGGCCTCCGGCGAGGGGCGTCTTTCGTCTTCTCCCATGAATGTCTCACGAAGTAATGGTTACGATATCACCTTTTCCGACTCGGTGAGGGTGAGTCGGCACGAAAGCGCATGACCTACGGTTTCAGTGTATCCAGTTCCAGGTTCAACTCAAGCACATTCACCCGCGGACTTCCCAGAATACCCAACTGACGATCTTCGATATGGGCCCGGACAAGCCCTTCCAACGCCACCGTGCTCATCACTCGTACTTTGGCGATCCGGGGGATCTGAACCATGGCCGCCCCCGGAGTGATGTGCGGATCAAGCCCACTGGCGGACGCCTGCACAAGCTCGGCCGGAACCGGCCCGGTAAGGCCGGCATGACGCAGTGTCTTAACCCTCTCCGCCACGGTTGCCAGGTAAGCGGGATTTGTCGGTCCGGCATTGGAACCGCCGGAAGCCGCCGGGTTATAGGCGAAGTCCGCGGTGGCGGAAGGGCGCGGCCAGAAATACTTCGGATCGGAAAACGGCTGGCCGATCAGGACGGAGCCGACCACATGGCCGGTTTTGTCCTTGATGAAGCTCCCGTTTGCCTGGTACGGAAAAACGGCCTGGGCAATACCCGTAACCAGCGCCGGGTAGACTCCGCCGCAGATGACGGTAAAGACGATGAGCATCAGGATCGCTGTTTTCAGGTCTTTCATGAATTCCGTTCTCCACGTAATGAACCGGCCAATGGCAAAGGACGAAGGGCTAACGGAACACATTCACTCCCCTTCAGTCTTCCACCTTCAGCCTTTTGCCTGCCTTCACACAAACATCCCCACCACCAGATCGATGGCCTTTATTCCGATGAACGGCGCGATGATGCCGCCGACGCCGTAGATGAGCAGGTTGTTGATCAGCAATTTCTCCGCCGGCATGGAGCGGAATCCGGTCCCCTTCAGGGCCAGCGGCACCAGAACCGGTATGACGAGCGCATTGAAGATGACCGCCGACAGGATGGCGCTCAGGGGGGTTGCCAGATGCATGATGTTCAGCACCCCCAGCTGAGGATAGACGGAAACCATCATAGCCGGGATGATGGCGAAATACTTGGCGATGTCATTGGATATGCTGAAGGTGGTCAGGTTGCCGCGGGTCATCAGGATCTGTTTCCCGATCTCGACGATGTCCAGCAGCTTGGTGGGGTTGCTGTCCAGGTCGATGATGTTGGCCGCCTCGCGTGCCGGCTGCGTGCCCGTGTTCATGGCCACCGCCACGTCGGCCTGGGCCAGGGCCGGGGCGTCGTTGGTCCCGTCGCCGGTCATCGCAACCATGAAACCGGCCGCCTGGTTCTCGCGGATCAGGCGCAGCTTGTCCTCGGGCTTCGCCTGGGCCAGAAAGTCGTCCACCCTGGCCTCGGCCGCTATGGCTGCGGCGGTAAGGGGGTTGTCGCCGGTGATCATGACGGTCTTGATCCCCATGGTGCGCAACTGCTGAAAACGCTCCTGGATGCCGCCCTTGACGATGTCCTTGAGGTTGATGACCCCGAATATCTCGGTATCGCGGCAGACAACAAGAGGGGTTCCCCCGGCGCGGGCTATCTCGTCGACCGGATGCTCCAGATCCTTGGGAATGACGCCCCCAAGGTCACGGACAAATGCGATGACGGAGTCGGACGCCCCCTTGCGGTAGCACTCCCCCTCCAAGTTCACCCCGGAAAGGCGCGTTTCCGCGCTGAAAGGGACGTTTTCCGCATAGGTCGAAAGTTCTCCGGCCCGCAGACCGTATTTCTGCTTTGCAAGCACCACGATACTGCGCCCCTCGGGTGTTTCGTCGGTCAGGGAAGACATGAGGCCCGTCTGGGCCAACTCCATTTCGGTGTGCCCGCCAACAGGGATGAACGCCACCGCTTCACGGATGCCGAGAGTGATGGTGCCGGTCTTGTCCAGGAGCAGCACGTTGACGTCGCCGGCCGCCTCGATGGCCCGCCCGGACAGGGCAATGACGTTTTTCTGGAAGAGGCGGTCCATGCCGGCGATGCCGATGGCAGGAAGCAGCGCCGCGATGGTCGTCGGCGCCAGGCAGACGAACAGGGCGACAAGAATCGTCAGGCTCACCGGCTGCCCGTGACCGGTGGCCTTGACGCTGTAAACCGACAGTGGGCTCAGATTGGCGCAGACCAGCAGGAAGACGAAGGTCAGGGCGATCAGGAGCACCTCCAGCGCTATCTCGTTGGGGGTCTTGCGCCGCTTGGCCCCCTCGATCATCGATATCATCCTGTCGAGGAAGGTCTCACCGGGGTTTGCGGTGATCCTGACGATGATCGAGTTGGCGATGACCGTTGTACCGCCGGTTACGGCGCTCCGATCGCCGCCACACTCGCGGACAACCGGCGCCGACTCGCCGGTTACCGCCGCTTCGTTCACCAGGGCCGCCCCGGCAACGACCTCGCCGTCACCGGCGATCTGCTCGTGGGCCTCCACCAGAATATGGTCACCCTTGCGCAGCCGGTTTCCGGGCACCAGCTCGAAATCAGCGCCGAATTCCGGCTTTTTGAGGAGCTTGGCCTTGACTTCGGTGCGGGTCTTCCTCAGAGACGCCGCGCGCGCCTTGCCGCGCCCTTCGGCCAGCGCCTCGGCGAATGTGGAGAAGACAACGGTCAGCCAGAGCCACAGCGCAACGAGTCCGGTGAACCAGGACGGATCGGCGTTTTTCCCCGTGATCGACAGGAAGAAGGTAATCAGCGTGATGAAACTCGCAATCTCCACGCAGAACATGACCGGGTTGCGCCACAGGGTGCGCGGGTCGAGTTTCTTCAAGGATTCGATGAGAGCGGGCCGCACGATGCGCGGGTCGAAGATGGATATGGGTGTTTGCAGCTGTTTCGTCATTGTATCTTTCTCCTGTAGGGGCGCATGGCATGCGCCCCGGCGCGGACGCGGTCCGCCCCTACCATCCCAGCATCGTCAGATGTTCGACGATAGGCCCGAGGGAAAGCGCCGGGAAAAAGGTGAGCGCGCCGACGATCAGGATAACCAGCGTCAGCCAGATTGCGAACGGCGCTCTGTCGGTCGGCAGCGTGCCGAGGCTCGGAGGAACGTACTTCTTCTCCGCCAGCGACCCGGCCATGGCAATCGACGCCACGATGGGGGAAAAACGGCCGATGAGCATGCAGAACGCTCCGACCAGATTGTAGAAGACGGTATTGCCGTTAAGCCCGGCAAAGGCGCTGCCGTTGTTGTTGGACTGTGACGCGAATGCGTACAGAACTTCCGAGAGCCCGTGGGTGCCCGGGTTGCTCATGGATACGATCGCCGACGGCACCGACATCGCAATCCCGGAAAATATCAGGGTCACTATCCCGGAGGTAAGGACTACGGTGATCGACATCCACATCTCCCGGACCTCCACCTTTTTCCCCAGGAACTCAGGTGTCCGGCCTATCATAAGTCCGGCGACAAAGACCGCGATCATCACGAAGGCCAGCATGGTATAGAGCCCGGTGCCGACCCCGCCGAAAATCACCTCGCTGAGGAGAATGAGGGAGAGCGGCGCCATCCCGCCCAGCGGTGTCAGGGAGTCGTGCATGGTGTTGACCGCCCCGCATGAAGTGCCGGTGGTTGAGACCGTGAAGAGGGAACTCCCGACAGGGCCGAAGCGGACTTCTTTCCCTTCCATGTTGATGCCGTGCACGCCGAGCTTCGCCACCAGCGGGTTGCCGCTCGATTCGGCCTGGTAGAGGACGAGCATGGCGCAGACGAGAACGGCAAGCATGACAGTCAGAAGGGCCCATCCCTGGCGGGTATTTCCCGAAATCCGCCCGAATGTATACGTGAAACCTCCGGCTACGGCAAGGATCAGGAAGATTTCCACAACGTTCGAGAGGGGCGTCGGGTTTTCGTAGGGGTGAGCGGAGTTGGCGTTGAAAAATCCGCCGCCGTTGGTGCCGAATTCCTTGATGGCTTCCTGCGAGGCGACCGGTCCCATGGGAACCGTGACGTCGCTCACCGTCACATTTTCGGTGACAGGGGTGCCCCCGGCATCCTTAACGGGATTACCGGCCGCGTCCAGCCGTGGCTTTTCATAGCCGGTCGACTGGACCAGCGGTACCGTTCTGTAGGAGCTGAAATTCTGGATGACCCCCTGGGAAACCAGGAAAACGGCGAAAACGAGCGATACCGGCAGCAGAATATAGAGAGTGCTCCGGGTGAGATCGACCCAGAAGTTGCCGATGGCGGAGGTCTTCCGCCGCACGAAACCGCGGATCAGGGCGATGGCCACCACCATCCCGGTAGCGGCCGAGGCGAAGTTATGCACCGCGAAGCCGAACATCTGGCTAAAGTAGCTGGCGGTCGACTCTCCGCCGTAGTTCTGCCAGTTCGTATTGGTGGTGAAACTGATGGCGGTGTTGAGAGCAAGATGCCAGGAAAAAGCCGGTAATTTCAGCGGATTCAGGGGGAGGACTCCCTGGAGGAGCAGGATGGCGAACAGGGAAACGCCGCACGCCAGGTTGAAGAGGAGGAGACCGACGGCGTATCTCTTCCAGCCCGTCTCCTCTTCACTGTTTACCCCGCAAATGCGGTAAATCAGGCTTTCACAGGGTGCGAGGACAGGCGACAGGAAGGTTCTCTCCCCCTGGTAGACCCTGGCCATGAAAGTTCCCACAGGTTTTACCAGGATAAGGAGAATGGTGAAAAAGGAGAGCGTCTCCAGCAGCTCGAAAACATTCACGGGAAAGCCTCCGTGTTGAATTGTACCACCTGGAAAGGGTATCGGAATAATGCGGGAGACGTGTCCATCTCCCGGAGCATATACCGGTACGGACGAACGCGGGTCTGCAGGAAGGTGGCTATCCTTCCCGTGGATCCTGAGTGTTCCGGACAACGTCAGTCCGCAATGCCGTCTTCGAAATGGAAACAATGGACCAGACGGCTTGAATCGGCTCAAAGACGGGTATCGTGCCCTTTTCCCAGGCAGGAGGCGGGACGGTCGTAATGCCCTCCCCCTCGATTGCCAACCGATCGATTTCGTAGCCTTCTCCCTGGAAAATGCCGGTTTTCGGATGGAAATAGTAGATTTTCATGACACGCTCCTTGCCGTTCGTTCTTCCCTGAGTAGTACTATATCCCCGGGGGCATCAAGGCGGTGTCAAGATGGGGGCGGAAGACATCAAGAAAACATCAAGAAGGCGGAGTGTGTCGAGATAACTGTTGACACGAAAATTATTCGTCCTACAATTTCACCTGCAACAGACAATCAGAAACGTGCAGCCGAAATCCATGAAGAGACCCATGGATGCGGGGGACCCGGTTTTTCGGGGCGAATTCCATTCAGGATAGGGCACTTCCAGGCCCGAGCCCGTCAGCTAACCTCGCAGGCTCTTGGAAGTGCAGCGAACGCGGGCTCACAAGCCGCCGGTTCATTGCCGGCGGCTTTTTTCGTGCCGGAGACGAAGTCCCGGCATGGGGTTCACTGCTCGTATTACCCCATACACGGAAAGAAGGACATGAAGCAGGATACTACGGAAGCCGCCTGGAAAGGCATCATCAAGTCACTGGGACTGGTGTTCGGCGATATCGGAACAAGCCCTATTTACACCCTGACGGTGGTGTTCGCGCTCACCAGGCCGACGCTGGAAAACGTGATGGGGATCATCTCCCTGGTGGTCTGGACGCTTATCATCCTGGTTACGGTAGAGTACTCCTGGCTCGCCATGAGCCTGGGGAGAAAGGGTGAGGGGGGGACCATCGTTCTCAAGGAGATCCTGGTGCGGCTCCTGAAACCGGGCCGGCAGATGGCTTTCGTGGGGTTCCTGTCCTTTCTGGGGGTATCTCTCCTGCTGGGCGACGGGGTGATCACGCCCGCCATCAGTATCCTTTCGGCCGTTGAAGGGATGCACCTCATTCCCGGGCTGGAGGGACTCCACCAGAAGGCGGTGATCCTGATAGCGGCGCTGATAACCGTCGTGCTGTTCGTCTTCCAGTCCAGGGGGACCGACAAGGTCGCCGCAACCTCCGGGCCTCTCATGGTCCTGTGGTTCCTCTCCCTTGCCGTTTCAGGCATCATCTCCATTACCGTTTTCCCGGGGATCGTCAAGGCGGTCAGCCCCCATTACGCCGTCTCCTTCATGGTGGAAAACGGGTTATCCGGCTTCTTCATCCTGTCGGAGATCATCCTGTGCGCCACCGGCGGCGAGGCTCTCTACGCGGACATGGGGCACCTGGGCCGCCGGCCCATCAGGCGCGCGTGGTACTTCGTCCTGGCTGCGCTGGTTATCAACTATCTCGGCCAGGGGGCATTCATCGTGACCCATCCGGAGGTTAAGAGCGTCCTGTTCGGCATGGTTCAATGGCAAGCGCCCGGTCTCTACGTCCCCTTTCTCATACTCACCATCATCGCCACCATCATCGCATCACAGGCCCTGATCAGCGGGGTCTTTTCCATCGTCTACCAGGGAATAACCACCAGAATCATGCCGCTCTTGCGGGTGAAATACACCTCCAGCCACCTCAAGTCCCAGATATTCATCGGCTCCATCAACTGGCTCCTGATGATTGCGGTCCTGTTCATCATGTTCCTGTTCCAGAAATCCGAGAATCTCGCCGCCGCATACGGGCTTGCGGTCACCGGCACCATGAGCATCACCGGCGTCATGATGATCATGATCTTTTCCCATACCACCAAGAGATGGAAGGTGCCCTTTGCGGTGCTGGTGACGGCTGCGGACCTCATCTTCCTGCTCGCCTGCCTGAACAAGCTCCACCTGGGAGGCTACTGGTCGCTCATTATCGCCTCCCTTCCCCTGGCAACGATACTCATCTGGACCAACGGGCAGCGGGCCCTCTACCGGGCGATTCGGCCCCTGGATCTGGACACGTTCCTGCTCAGTTACGAGCAGATCTATGCGACGGGAAAGAACATCCCCGGCACAGGCATCTTCTTCACCAAGGAAATCACCGTGGTCCCCCCCTACGTGATTCACTGCATCATCCGAAGCAATATCATCTACGAGCGCAACGTGTTCATCTCCATCATCAGGACGGATGAGCCGTTCGGGACCCGGACCCGCCTCATCGAAAACCTGGCTCCGGGGCTGGATGGTTTCGAGGTGCGCGCCGGATACATGGAAGTGCTGGACCTGGAAAAGCAGCTCAAGAAATACGGCATCCAGGAAAAGGTCATCTTCTACGGCATCGAGGACATCTCTTCGCGCAACCCCTTCTGGAAGATATTCAGCACCCTCAAGAGGCAGACACCCAACTTCGTGCAGTTTTATAATCTCCCGGCAAGCAAGCTGCAGGGCGTGGTGACGAAGGTGGAGATGTAGCGGGGCGGGAAAAAGCCCGCCCGTGGGCCTCCTGCGAGAAATTCATGGCGGTCGGCCATCACACGGATTTCATCCGTTCAGCACCCGATCCAGGTCTGCTATCAGGTCGTCCGTATCCTCCAACCCCACCGAAAGGCGCACCAGGGTATCGCTGATCCCCCGTGCCTCCCGCTCCCGCGGGGACATGGCCGCATGGGACATCCTCGCCGGATACGAAACGATGCTCTCCACCCCGCCCAGGCTGACGGCGAATGCCGCGATCCGGATCTCCTCCAGCAGCTTCCTTGTCGCCTCAACCGATGAAAGGCGAAAGGACAGCACCGCGCCCGGACCCGACGCCTGGCCCCGGTGGATGGCGAAACCGGCATGGGAAGCCAGCCCCGGGTACAGAACCTCCGTCACCCTCTCCTGCTTCGAAAGCCACTCAGCCACGGCGCCGGCGCTTTTCTGGCTCTCCTCCATGCGCACCTTGAGGGTTTTCAGACCCCTCAGCACCAGCCATGAATCCTGGGGACCGAGAATGGCTCCGAAGGCGTTCTGGAGGAAACCTATCCGGGACCCCATTTCCCGGTCCTTGACCACGGCAAAGCCGCAGATGACGTCGCTGTGGCCGTTCAGGAACTTGGTGCCGCTGTGGAGCACGATGTCGCACCCCAGGTCCAGGGGGCGCTGCAGGTAGGGGGTCATGAAGGTATTGTCCACCAGGGTGATGAGGCCCCGCTCCTTGGCAATAGCCGCGGCGCCTGACAGGTCGGCGATCTTCAGCAGGGGATTGGACGGCGTTTCCAGGTAGAGCCCCCGAGTGTTCGGCCGGATGGCTTCCCGAATTGCCTCCAGGTTCGTTGTGTCCACAAAGGTGGCCTCGATGCCGAGCCGGGGAAAGAGTTTCGTCAATACCCGGAAGGCGCCGCCGTAAACATCCTCGCACACCACCAGGTGGTCTCCGGCGGAAAAGAGGAGCAGTGTCGTGGATATGGCCGCCATGCCCGAGGCAAACGCGAATCCCCGCCCGCCGTTCTCCAGTGACGCGATGGTCTCTTCCAGGGCCTCGCGGGTGGGGTTGTCGGAGCGGGCATAGTCGTATCTGCCGAAATGGTCGACGGACTCCTGCCGGTAGGTCGATACCTGGTAGATGGGCACGCCAACCGCATTCGTGGCCGGGTCGATCTCGTGGCCGTTGTGTAGTAACCTGGTGCCGAATTTCATCATATCACTCCTTGATCGTCGTTCGTCGTGTTTCAGCTTTCAAACGCCTGCTCCGGATCCTCTATCAAGTCGTCTTCGTCCTCAACACCCACCGAAAGCCTGAACAGCACTATGAGTTCCCTTTTCAGCTACGGTTTTGCGAAGGGTCCGGCAAACCTCTCCCGGGTTTGCGGTCGAATTGCCTTCTCCACTTCGGATATATCACTGGTGTCACCATAGGTAAAGCCCGGATCGTACCAGCGGAAAATCTTCTCGAACTGACGCCGGATGGCGCCATCCTCAATGGGCGGAGAAATTGTATTTGACGACAGGAAGACATCCGGTATATATTGCTTACCGTTTGATTAAGGTATACCTCAACCTTATTACGACATATTCTATAAACAACCGGCCGCCATAACGGCTAGCGCCCACTTCGTCCTCTGCACCGGCAGACTCAACGAAACCCGCTCCGATTCCGACATCAGTCGCTATCGGCGCGGGTTTTTTCGTATCCGGAGACGTGCGGAACAGGATCTTTCCACTCATTTCCGAAAACCGGTCAGGACTCGATCGAGGAGAAGACACATGCGAAATATCTACCTGGACAATAACGCCACCACGCCGGTCCATGCCGAGGTGCTTGACGCAATGCTCCCGTTCTTCCGGGAGAATTTCGGCAACCCTTCTTCAACCCACTGGGCCGGCGGCACTGTCAGACAGGCCGTCAACAGGGCCAGGGAGCAGGTTGCGGCCCTGGTCAACTGCTCCCCGGCGGAGGTGGTCTTTACCTCGGGCGGCAGCGAATCGGTCAATACGGCAATAAAGGGGATCGCCGCGGCCCGGCGCAAGGACGGTTCCCACCTTGTCAGCACCATGGTCGAGCATCCTGCCGTGTTCAACAGCGTCCGACATCTGGAAAAAGAGGGGTTCAGGACAACCTTCCTGAAAGTAGGTGGGGACGGCATGCTCGACCTCGCGGAACTGAAAGGCGCGCTAACGGACGACACGATCCTCGTCTCCGTCATGTACGCCAACAATGAAACCGGCGTCATCTTCCCCATCGGGGAAATCGGGGAGTTCGCGGCGGCACGGGGTATCGGCTTTGTCTGTGACACGGTGCAGGCCGTCGGCAAGGTCCCTATCAGCTTCAGGGACCTTCCCGTTGACGCCCTGACTGTTTCGGGACACAAGCTCCATGGACCCAAGGGGATCGGCGCGCTCATCGTCAGGAGCGGCCTCCGCATCCCGCCCCTCATCCATGGCGGCCCACAGGAGAAGAACCGGCGCGCCGGGACCGAGAATGTCCCCGGCATCGTCGGAATCGGCAAGGCCTGTGAAATGGCGCGAACCGACCTGGAAAAGGAGGGTGCGAGGATTCGGTCCCTGCGCGACACCCTGGAGAGGGGAATCCTGGAGACGATACCCGACGTGAAGGTGAACGGCCATCCCGAAAAGAGGCTCCCCAATACCCTCAATATCGCCTTCAGGGGAGTCTTTGTGGAACTTCTTCTGGCCGAATTCGACCGGAACGGGGTGGCGGTATCCGCGGGTTCGGCGTGCTCGGCGGAGAGCCGGGAGGTGTCGCGGGTCCTCACCGCAATGGGTCTGGATGCCGCCACGGCCCGGAGCACCATCCGCTTTTCCCTCGGCAGGGAAAACACCCGGGAGGATATCGACGACGTGCTCACCCTCCTGCCGCCGGTCATCGAACGGCTCAGGAACGAACGGAGCTCCCGCTCGGCGTGACCGAAGATCAGAAATGGCGCACGGATCAATACAAGGAAAGAAAGGATTGCCATGGTAATCGACTGGCTCGTTGAAGCAGTATGCGGTCTACAGGAAAAGGGGGAGGACCTTGTGCTGGCGACGGTCCTGAAGAAATCGGGCTCGGCGCCGTGTCTCGCCGGAGCCAAGATGATAGTGCGTTCGGACGGAGCGTCAATCGGCTCCGTCGGCGGCGGAGCATTGGAAGCCGGGGCACTGAAAGTGGCGGAACAGATATCCTCGACCCGGACCGCCAGGATCATGCGCTTCAACCTGACCGGCGCCGACGCGGCGAGCATGCAGATGATCTGCGGCGGACAGGTTGACGTCCTTGTCGAGCATATACCCTGCACGCCGGCAAACGTGGAAGTTTTCCTGGCGCTCCGGACCGCCCTGGCAGATGGGGAAAAGTGCTACCTCATCGCTGACATGGGGAAGCCGGAAGGTTCGATGGAGAGGATCGGACGGTGCGTTGTTCGGGAGGACGGCTCCATCGCCGGAGAGTTCCCCTTTCAACCGGCCCTCCTCGACACCCTGAAAGGGAGGGCATTCTCCTCCGCGTATCCGGTCGTTGTCGACGCGGAGGACCGGCGCTTCTTCGTTGAGCGCTGCTTCACCCCCAGCACCGCCTACATCTTCGGGGCGGGCCATGTCTCCCGGAAAGTAGCTGCCCTGGCCAAGATGGCGGATTTCCGGGTAGTGGTCCTGGACGATCGCGCCGATTACGCCAACCGGGACTGGTTTCCGGAAGCTGACGAGGTAGTGGTGCTGGACTCGTTCGACAGGTGCTTCTCCGGCCTGGAGATCGACAACGACAGTTACGTGGTCATCGTCACACGGGGGCACATTCACGACGGGACCGTCCTTGCCCGGGCACTCGGGACCAAGGCCCGCTACGTCGGCATGATGGGGAGCAAGCGCAAGCGTGACGAGCTGTTCAAGACCTTTTCGCGGGATGGTTTCGCAGCAGAGGATCTGAAAAGGGTCCACTGCCCCATCGGCCTGGAGATCAAGGCCGAAACGCAGGTCGAGATAGCCTTCAGCATCGTGTCGGAACTGATCCTGGCGCGGGCGCAGGCTGCGTAAAAATAGAAAACACCGTTAATACAAGATTCCCTGAAACCGCTCCTCGTCCTGCCTGACATCCTACATGTATCCATAGATTCGGCAGTTGAAGTCATCCTGCGCTCTTTCCGGATGCCCTTCTTCTGCTGCTCCAGGATCATTTCGCACAGCCGCTGAACCCAGCGGGTTCGGACACTATCGGCTGTCTACGCTTCATTTCGCCAAAAGCAGCAACAAATCAGGCCAAAGTCGTTCTCTTCGGATGACTCCAACTGCCGTTTTTAGGTTTATTCTTTGATTACTCCTTTCTTTGTGCTAAACAGTAACCATACTGCACAAAATAAGAATATTATATGCATCAGGATGTGAAATATGCGCAACATACTCATTGGACACAGGGCAGAGCGTGACATCTTGGCGTCGGGCGATTACGTGCCGCGGGAAGGGTTGGCCGAGGCTCGCGCGGCGATGGCGGGCGGCCTGATCAAGGTAATCACCGGTCCCCGTCGGGCGGGAAAGTCGGTGTTCGCCTTCCAGATGCTGGCTGGGACCGATTTCGCCTACGTCAACTTTGACGACGAGCGCCTGTACGGTCTGACCGATTTCGATGAACTCATCAAGGCAGCGGTGCAAGTGTACGGAGAGACGAAGACGTTCTTGTTCGACGAGATTCAGAACATCGAACGATGGGAACTTTTCGTCAGCCGCCTCCATCGGCAGGGGTACAACATCCTCCTGACCGGGTCGAATGCGCACCTTCTCGGTCGGGAACCGGCAACACATCTGACCGGCAGGTACCGGGAGTTTCGCATTCTCCCGTTCTCATTCGGTGAATTTCTCAGTGCACGCACGTTTTCCCTGGACGACTTGCCGGGCCGCAAGGAAAGACAGGGGCTCCTCCTCGCCCACCTGCATGACTACATGAGCCAAGGCGGGTTCCCTGAAGTGGTAGTGAAAGGCGCGGACGCGCACAGCTATCTCGCGACCCTCTTTGAGAGTGTCCTCTTCAAGGACATCGTCCGCCGTTACGGCATCCGCCAAACGCAACGGCTCCACGACCTGGGAACGTGGCTCGTTTCCAACACAGCTCGAGAATATACACTGACCTCCCTGAAGAACTCGCTCGCCTTCGGCAGTGTTCATACGGTGGAAAGCTATCTTGGATACATGGCGGAGACATTCCTTCTCTTCAGTCTTTCACGGTTTTCCTGGAAGGCGAAGGAACGGACGAAGGCGCCCCGAAAAGTGTATTGCTACGACACCGGCATGGTCAAGGCTGTACGCTTCAGAAGCGGAGCTGACACCGGGAGGCTCCTGGAAAACGTGGTTGCGGTTGAGCTTGCGCGCAGGGGAGAGGTGTTTCACTGCTGGAAGGAGGCGGCGGGTAAAGAGGTCGACTTCGTGGTGCGGCGGGAAGCGGGAACCGCGGAGTTGATTCAAGTCTGTTATGACCTCTCGGAACAGAAGACGAGGAAACGGGAAATCCAGGCTCTTATCGCCGCTGCCGGCTCTCTTCAGGGGGGTTCGCTCACCGTCCTGACCTGGGACGAAGAAGGGGAAGAGAGTTCCGACGCCGGCCCCATCCGCCTAATCCCGACCTGGAAGTGGCTTCTCGGGATTGAAAAGAGCTGGCGTGAGTAAACAGACGGAATTATGAAACGGAACTTCCCTTGCAACTATTCAGCCCGCATCACTACCCCCCTGTCCCCCTCTTGCCGTCAGAGGGGGAACATGAGCATTGATTTCATCCTGAGAGTGCGGCATGGCCGCAACGAGGCGTCCCTCCCCTTACTGTAAGGTCAGGTGGGGTTACCGGTTTTGGCGGTGTGCTGAATTGTTACCTTCCCGTTTTGGCACAGGCCGCCGCGAGAGCCCGGAAACCGACCAGCAGCTCATGCGCTTCCTGGATGATGACCGACAGAAACCCGGCGGGGAAAAGGAGATAGAGGGGAAGGGCGTACCAGGTTCCCCGCTGCCACGCGAACGTAAGGGGCAGCAGGCTGTACAGGAAGAGGAGTGTGTTGAGCAGCAGGTACGGCAGTCCTTTCTGGCGATACAGAAACGCGTGCCGCGGCAGGATGCTCCTGCCGGTGATGCCGAATTTCGGGGTCCGTTCGAAAAAGCCGCCCCTGCTCCATAGCCCCCGAAGCACGGCAAGGGAAATACTGGGCGCCAGTCCGATGCTCACCACGGGCAGGAGAAGGAAGCGGCGGAGAGAGCCGTTGCAGCGGTTCGCGGTCAGGTACACGAAAAAGTACGACATGATGGCGCAGCTGGTTGCAATGAAAAGCGGCAGATCCAGTCGCATCATCTGCCAGGGGCCGACCCCGATCCGGTGCACGATGGTCGGGTAGAGAGTCAGGAATATCAGCGTGCCGAGAAGCCAGCAGATGTTCGCCAGCAGGTGGGTCAGTGCCTCGCATTTCACCGCGAACGGCAGATCCCGTGACAGGAGGAGCGGCAGTATCTTGCGGGCGGTCTGCACCGATCCCTTTGCCCAGCGCTGCTGCTGGCCGCGGAACGCGGCCAGGGTCACCGGCAGCTCGGACGGCACCTCGTATCCGTCCAGGTACACGAAGCGCCATCCCGCAAGCTGGGCCCGGTAACTCAGGTCCAGGTCCTCCGTGACCGTGTCCGCCCGCCATCCGCCGGCATCCGTTATTGCCCGGCGCCGCCATATCCCGGCCGTTCCGTTGAAATTGAAGAACAGCCCCTTCCGGAACCTGACCTGATGTTCGATGCTGAAGTGGGGGCCGAGCAGGAGCGCCTGCACGCCGGTAAGCCACGAATGCTCGCCGTTGCAGAACCCCCAGCGGGCCTGGACCATGCCGACCCGCGGATCATGAAAATGGGGGATGGTCTTTTTGAGAAAGTCGGGGGCCGGGATGAAATCGGCGTCAAAGATGGCCACGAACTCCCCGGAGGCCGCCTTCAGCCCCTCGGCAAGCGCCCCGGCCTTGAAACCTCCGCGATGGGCGCGTCGGATATGGCGCATGCGGACGCCCCGATCCCTCCAGTGGGCAACCCTCCGGGCGACGATGTCGCTCGTGTCGTCGGTGGAATCGTCCAGGACCTGAATCTCCAGCCGATCGGCGGGCCAGTCCAGGCGGGCGACCGCGTCCACCAGCCGTTCCGCCACGAAGCGCTCGTTGAAGACGGGGAGCTGGACGGTTACCAGCGGCAGGTTCTCCGGCAGGGAGGAGACGGCTTTCGGTCTTGTTCGCCGCAGGAGTCGCCACTGCGCCAACAGCCAGACACGATGCAGCCCGTACAGGGAGAGAAACCCCAGGGCGGAAAAATGAACGAGCGCCGCCAGTGCGCCGAAATAAGAAGCCATGTCTGTTCGTCACGATCCTCAAGAATTGGGGGGGAAAGATACCCGCGTCACCGTATACCACCACCGGGGTCTTCCCGTCAACCCCCGGTCCCGCCGGGCAGCGGACGGTTCAGTGGTAAGGACAGGCCACGGTGTCCACCTTTTCCATCGTTTCTGGTATAGTCGCCGAGCGAAAAAGGACTCGACTCCGGCAATGTGGCGCACTCAAGAGATACCTCATGGACAAGAACTTCGCTAAAAAATCAGCCCCGCTGCTATTCCTTCCTGCCATTGTCTGTTCCTACGGGGTTCTTGCCTTTCAGCCGGAACTGCGATTGGTCGTTCCGCTGCTGGTCGGCGTCACTGCGTTCCTGGCAGTGGTGTCGGCATTGTCTCTCTACCTCGGTGAGCTGGGCGAGGTTTCCTGGTCTCCGTCCGTAATCCTTTGTGTGGCGGTGCTCCTGCGCCTTTTGTTCCTGTTCTCCCCGCCGCAGCTGTCCGACGACGTGTACCGCTACCTGTGGGACGGCAGTCAACTGCTCCGGGGAAACAACCCGTATGCCTCGGCGCCGGCCGCCGTACGACCGCCGCCCGAACGTGCGGAGATCCATTCCCGCATCAACCATCCCGACCATGTCACCCTCTACCCCCCCGCGGCCCAGGTCGTCTTTGCGGCGGGAGCGAAATTCGGCGGCGGCATCACTGGGCTCAAGGCCTTCCTGGTGCTGTTTGACCTGGGACTGTGCGTCCTGCTGATGGTTGTGCTGGGGCGGCTGGGAATGCCTCGGTGGCGGGCCGTGCTGTACGCCTGGAATCCGTTGCCGGTGCTTGAGATCGCCGGTTCCGGGCATGTGGACGGCGCCGGTCTGGCCATGCTGATGGGCGTCTTCTGCCTGCTGTTGACGGAACGGAACAGCGCCCCCTCAGCCCCTCCGGGAAAATGGCCGTTCCTTCTTGCCGGAGCGCTGCTCGCCTGCGCCGGCATGGTCAAACTGTTCCCGTTCGTGCTGGCGCCGGTGGTGTTGCTGCTGACGCCGTCGCGAAGACGCATCCATTTTGTTGCCGCTTTTCTGGGAACACTGGCGCTGCTTCTCGTGCCGTTCCTGCCGCACCTGGACAACATGGCGGCCACGCTCGACACCTATGCCCGCAATTGGGAATTCGCCGGCTTCGCATTCACCACCCTCAGAAAGATGACCGGTTCGGGAGAGCTTGCCCGCATGCTGGTGTCCGGAGGATTTCTGGCTGCTGCCGCCTGGATTTTCCTCCGTCTTGCACATCGGCTCAAAGGGCACCTGTCGGTCGCAGCCCGGGGACGTCTGGCGATGGAGGCATGTTATTGCCTTGCCATGGCGATGCTGCTGCTGACCCCGACCCTGCAACCCTGGTACGCCCTCAGCCTGGCGGTATTCCTTCCCTTCTGCGCCGGTCCCGCGGGGATTGTCCTCTGCTGGGCGGTTTTCCTGACCTACCGGGTCCAGATCCCCTATTTCATGCTGGGCCAATGGCTGGAAGATCCGCGAGTGACGGCCGCGGTATTCCTTGCGCCGGTAGCGGCATATCTGTTCAGCGGCGTCGTGCGCAAGTCTCGTGCGGAGTGGGGATAGGCATGATTACCATTGCCGAAATCCTCGCACCGAACGGATCGCTACCCAACGACACAAGCCATCGAAGCAACAAACCCTGTGCGGTACCTATTCCCCGGATCCGTGATGCCTGAACACCGAGGCAAGCGGAATACCGGGGTTTGAACGTCGCCGATGCTGTTTCACGCCGGTTACGCCGATTGAACTTCGTCGTGCCGGTTTAACCCGCGCGAATGCAGGAAACCGAGGCGTTCCGGGAAGGCGAAAGCATGAAGGCGTCACGGATCCGGGTATTCCTGAAACGGAAAAGGGCCGGACGGGGCTCTCTTTTTCGAGTCCCTGCCCGGCCTCCTGTGTGTCGGTTCATTCAAGCCACATGTGCCTGCCGCAGTCGGACACCTCCCTTCTCACCCGAAGTCGGTCCGGCCGACCGGATGGGGTATCGTCTCATCGTGCGTCCTGATCGGTAAATAACGGTGTGGACAGATAGCGCTCCGCGCCGTCGGGAAGAATCACAACGATAGTCTTACCGGCAAAGGCGCCATCGTTCGCCAGCCGCAGGGCGGCAGCAACCGCCGCTCCGCAGGAGATGCCCACCAGGATGCCCTCCTCCTTCGCCAGACGTTGCGCGGTTTCGATGGCTTCCTCGCTGCTCACCTTCTCCACCCGGTCAACCACCGAGAGGTCAAGGGTGTCGGGGATGAAACCGGCGCCGATGCCCTGGATGCGGTGCGGGCCGGGCTGCAGGGGCCGGCCTGCCAGGTGCTGGCTGATGACCGGGCTCTCCGCCGGCTCCACCGCCACCGAGGTTATCTGCTTCCCCTTCCGGTTCTTGATATAGCGGGAAACCCCGGAGATGGTTCCGCCGGTGCCGACACCGGCCACCAGCACGTCAATCGCGCCATCGGTGTCGTCCCAGATCTCCGGGCCGGTGGTCTGCTCGTGGATGGCCGGGTTTGCCGGATTCTTGAACTGCTGGGGGAGGAAATACTTCTCAGGATCGGAAGCGGCGATGTCCTCGGCCTTGGCGATTGCGCCCTTCATCCCCTGGGCTCCGGGGGTAAGGATCAGGTTGGCGCCGAGATGGGCAAGCACCCGCCGCCGCTCGATGCTCATGGTTTCCGGCATGGTAAGGGTCATTTTGTACCCGCGGGCGGCTGCTACGTAAGCGAGGGCGATCCCGGTATTGCCGCTGGTGGGCTCGATGATCTCCACCCCCGGCTTCAGTACGCCGCGCTTTTCGGCGTCCCAGATCATGCTGGCGCCGATACGGCACTTGACCGAATAGGCGGGGTTCCGTCCTTCTATCTTGGCCAGAACGGTGGCTCCCGCTCCCGCGGTAATCCTGTTGAGTCGTACCAGCGGGGTGTTGCCGATGGAACGGGAATTGTCCTCGTATATCCTGCTCATAAGCCACTCCTTTCGCGTTCATTCCGCGCAATAGCATTTGCGCTCCATTGATTGCCATTTTTCGTGTCTGGCGGATATCGGGTTCCTGCTATCCATCCGTATACCTTATAACTATAATTTTTGTCAAGTTAAACATGTCATTAACAACATAATTAAAGTCTTGTATACTTAGGTCCAGTCAGAACAGACGGGGATACGACTATCATGCACACCGTAGCGCACCACCTTTTAATACATTGATTTATTGGATAATTACCCATTTTACCTCGAAAAAACATCCTATTTATTAATTGACAATATTACTGTGGTATGATATCGGATACCTAGTACATATCCAAGGCACAGACACAGGGAAACGCGCGGAGATTTTCAGGCAGACAATCAGCTCCGGAGCCGCCGGGAGGGCATATACAATGATCGGTCAGGTATACATGGACAACAACGCGACGACCGCCGTTCACCCGGACGTGCTCGAAGAGATGCTGCCCTTCTTTCGCACCCGGTTCGGAAACCCTTCAAGCACCCACTGGGCCGGACGCAGGGCGAGATCGGCCATTGAAGAGGCGCGGGAGAAGGTGGCCCGCCTGGTCAACTGCGACGCTTCCGAAGTGGTTTTCACCTCGTGCGCAACGGAATCCAACAATACGGCCATCAAGGGCGCGTTCGCGGCCCGGAGGTCCCGGGGCAACCATATCGTCACCACCTCGGTGGAGCACCCGGCAGTCCTCACCCCCTGCCTGTATCTAGAAAACCAGGGATGCGAGGTCACGTGCCTCGACGTGGACGAAGATGGAATGCTCGACCTGGAAGCCCTGGAAGCCGCCATTACCGAACGGACCATCCTCATTTCCGTGATGTACGCCAACAACGAGACCGGCACCATTTTTCCCATCCGGAAGATCGGCGAGATAGCCGAGCGCCATGGGGTCCTTTTTCACTGCGACGCTGTCCAGGCAGTCGGGAAGATCCCGGTCGACATACGGGAATCCCGCATCGGCCTGTTGTCCATCTCGGGACACAAACTCTCCGGCCCACTCGGCATCGGCGCGCTCATCGTCAGAAAAGGCGTCAGACTGCTCCCCCTGCTCCACGGAGGTCCGCAGGAGAAAAACAGGCGGGGAGGAACCGAAAATGTGGCCGGTATTGTCGGACTCGGCACAGCATGCGAAATAGCGGAAAAGTCCATCTCTTCCGAATCAAACAGGTTGCGGATCCTCCGCGACCGACTGGAACAGGGAGTCCTGGAAACCGTGCCCGACGTCCGGCGCAACGGGCATCCCACCCTGCGCCTTCCCAATACCTCTCACCTGTCGTTTCTCCATGTGGAATCGGACGCGCTCCTCTCGGGACTGGATCGGGAAGGGATTGCCGCTTCCTCCGGTTCCGCGTGCAGTTCCGGGGCGCTGAAAGCGTCCCACGTCCTCAAAACCATGGGAAGCCCGGCCGGTACCGTTGTGGGGAACATCAGGTTCTCCCTCGGGAGGGAAAACACCGACGCGGATGTGGACCATGTGCTGGAAATCCTGCCGACCCTGGTTCGGAGGCTGCGGAAGCAGGACATTACACTTTCCTCGGCGCGTGAGTCGGCACAATCCGGCAGCGTGTACGATCCCGGCGCGAAATGAATACCTGACCTTTTCCGTTGATGAGGGTCACCTTCCCACGGTCCGCACTCCTCCTCCACGCAACCCTACCCCCAGACGCACGGAAGCCCCCGAGTCGCCCCGGAGGCTTCCGAAATCAAGGATCAGGTGACTCTTACTTCACCCCGTACCAGAACTTGCTGCTCCTGACCTTGCCGTCCTTGACCTTGAACTTGCACATCACCCCGTATTTTCCCGGTTTCGACATGGCGATATCGGCGCCGAAATGCCCTTCCATGCCCACCAGGTCCTTGGTCTGCTCCGATTTGTCCGGGCCGACCACTTTGACTTTCGCCTCTCCTTCGGTTATCGGCTTGCCGGATGCGGCGTCGGCAAACTCGGCCATGAGATGGTGGGTCTCTTTTATCCCCTTGGGCATTTCCATGCCCTTCATATCCATGATCCTGAATGTTACCTTCACGCCATCGACCACCTGCCGGTGCACAACCTTGCCCGCCTGCGCCATCTGACCGCCGTGCCCTTCATGCATGGAGCCGTGATCGTGTTCAGCCGCCTTTACCGCCAGAGGCACAGCCATTGTCATCATCAGTACCGCAAACAATGCTGCAGTTTTCTTCATTCCGTACTCTCCTTTTTGTGGTTTTCCCGTAGGGGCGATCCTTGTGATCGCCCTGCCTTGTAATCAATCTTCTTCCTTGGGCAAACACCAGGTTTGCCCCTACGATACCGATTAATGCTTCATTCCCGAATACTTCAGTTTCCCTCTCTTCAGATCATGCTTCTTCATCAGTACGAAGATCACCGGGGTCATGATGAGAACATGGATCGCCGACGATATCATCCCGCCGATCATGGGCGCGGCGATGGGCTTCATCACGTCCGCGCCCGTTCCGCTCGACCACATGATGGGCACCAGGCCCAGCAGCGACACGGCCACGGTCATGAGCTTGGGACGGAGCCTGAGCACCGCCCCCTCGTAGGTGGCGTCATAGATGTCCTGCTCGGAGATCGGACCCGCCAGCAGTTTCCTGTCCAGGGCCTCGTGCAGGTAGATGACCATCACCACCCCGGTCTCCACCGCCACGCCGTACAGGGCGATGAACCCCACCCACACGGCAACGGAAATGTTGTAGTTCAGCAGCCACACCAGGTAGACCCCGCCCACCAGGGCGAAGGGGACCGACAGCATGACCATGCTCGCTTCCAGGGCCGAGCGGAAGGTGAAGTAGAGGAGGATGAAGATGATGAGGATGCCCAGGGGAACCAGCAGCTGCAGGCGCTTCTTGGCCCGGACCTGGTTCTCCCACTGCCCGGACCAGGCGACATAGTACCCGGCAGGCAGCTTCAGCTGCTTTTCCAGCACCTGTTTGGCTTCGGTGACGAAGCCGCCCATGTCGCGGCCGCGCACGTTGAGGAAGACGATGGAGCGGAGCAGCCCCCCCTCGCTGCTGATCTCGGGCGCGCCGGTTGAGACCTTGAGCTTGGTCACCAGCGACAACGGGATCTGTGCCCCGTTCATCCCCGAGACCAGCATCTTCCGTATTTCGGGAATGTTGTCACGGTAGTCGCGCAGGTAACGGATGCGTATCGGGAAACGGTCACGTCCCTGGACCGCCGTGGTCACGGTTTCGCCTCCCAGGGCCGTTTCGATCACCTCCTGCACGTCCCCCACCTGGATGCCGTAGCGGGCGGCAGCTTCCTTGTCCACGTCGATATCGAGATAGTTCCCTCCGGTGACGCGCTCCGCCACCACGTCCGCGGAACCTTGTACGGTCTTCAGGATACCTTCTGCCTGTACAGCCAGATCTTTGAGCGTGTTCAGGTCGCTGCCGAAGATCTTCACGCCCAGGTCGGTGCGGACCCCGGTGGAAAGCATGTTGATGCGGTTGATGATGGGCTGGGTCCAGCCGTTGCGCACGCCCGGTATCTGCAGCTTGCCGTCCAGTTCGGCCACGATGTCGGCCTTGGTGATGCCGGGACGCCACTGCTCCTTCGGCTTGAGGATGATGATGGTTTCGAACATGGACACCGGGGCCGGGTCGGTTGCGGTTTCCGCGCGCCCCACCTTGCCCAGGACGTGCTCCACTTCGGGCACGCCCTTGATGATGGCGTCCTGCACCTGGATCAGCCGCTTGGCTTCGGAGATGGAGACGTTGGGCAGGGTGACCGGCATGTACAGAAGCGAACCCTCGTCCAGGGGTGGCATGAACTCGCTGCCCATGGAGATGAACATGGGGATGGCGAAGACCAGGGCGACAATGTTCAGCGCTATGGTGGTCTTTTTCCATTTCAGCACCCAGCGGATCACCGGGGAATAGAGCCTGATGAAGAAGCCGGAGATGGGATTGGCGCTCTCCGGCGGCATCTTGCCCCGCATGAAAAAGTACATGAGCACCGGCACCAGGGTGATTGCGATCACCGCCGAGCCCACCATGGAAAAGGTCTTGGTGAAGGCCAGGGGATGGAACAGCTTCCCTTCCTGCCCTTCGAGGAGGAAGACCGGTACGAAGGAGAGGATGATTATCGCCAGCGAGAAAAAGATGGCCCGGCCCACCTGTTTGGCGGATGCAATGATGACCTCCAGGCGCTTATCCTTGCGCTCCTCCGGCGCCAGTTCGGAAAGGTGGCGGTAGCAGTTCTCCACCATGATGACACCGGCGTCCACCAGCACCCCGATGGCAATGGCGATTCCGCCCAGGGACATGATGTTGGAGGTCACGCCCAGGAGCTTCATGGTGATGAAGGAAAACAGCACCGCGACGGGCAGCGTGAAGACGATGACCAGCGCGCTCTGGAAGTGGAGAAGGAACAGCAGCACGACCAGCGAGACGATCACGGATTCCTCGGCGAGGGTCCGTTTCAGGGTGTCGATGGCGCGGTCGATCAGGTCGGAGCGGTCGTAGGAGGTCATGATCTTCACGCCGGGAGGAAGACCCCTTTCCAGGGCCGCTATCTTTTCCTTCACCCGGTCGATGACGTCCTTGGCGTTCTCGCCGTAACGCATGACGACGATGCCGCCCACCGCCTCGCCTTCGCCGTTCATGTCCAGCAGCCCGCGCCGGATGGCGCCGCCCAGTTGCACGGTCCCCAGGTTTTTCAGGTAAACCGGGGTGCCGCGCATGTCCGCGCCGACGGTTATGTCCTCAAGATCCTTGACGGACTTCACATACCCTTGCCCGCGGATCAGGTACTCGGCGTCGGCCTGCTCCATGAGCCTGCCGCCCACGTCCTTGTTGGAGCGCCGCAGGGCCTCCATCACCTGGCCGGTCCTGATGTTGTAGGACCAGAGCTTCACCGGGTCCAGGTCGACCTGGTATTCCCGGACGAAACCGCCGATGGACGCCACCTCGGCCACGCCCGGAACGGTGTTCAGCTGGTAGCGCACGAACCAGTCCTGGAGGGTGCGCAGCTGCTCCAGGTCATACCCCTTGCCCTGGATGGTATACCAGAACACGTGGCCGACGCCGGTCCCGTCCGGCCCCAGGGTCGGGCTGACACCTGACGGGAGCAGGGATGCCGCGTAGTTCAGGCGCTCCAGGACGCGGGTCCTTGCCCAGTAGATATCCGCCTTGTCATCGAAGATAACGTAGATCATGGAGAAGCCGAAGGCGCTGGAGGCGCGCACGGCCTTCACCCGTGGCAGCCCCTGGAGGTTGACCGCCAGGGGATAGGTGATTTGGTCCTCAACGACCTGCGGAGAGCGGCCCGGATACTCGGTGAAGACGATAACCTGGTTGTCGGACAGGTCCGGTATCGCGTCCACGGGCGTCCGGTAGACCGCCCACACCCCCCAGGCGATGACCAGGGCGAACAGGGCCAGGATGATGATGCGGTTTCTCGCTGAATATTCGATGATTTTTTCGATCATGATAACCCCGGGCAAAAGGCACAGGGCACAGGGCAAAAGGTGTCATGCATAGTATTTAAGGAGGCCCTGTGCTTGGTTTGCCGATGCTTGAAGCTTTGGCGATTTTCTTATGTGCTGCTGTTCTTTTGCCTTATGCCTTATGCCCTTTGCCCGCCTTTCACATTTTCATATCATCCATGTTCATGTCGTCTTTTTTCGGGGGAACCGGCGCCGCTCCGCTGACCGGCCTCTCCTTCGAAGATGCCTCGCCATGGCCGGCATGCCCGCCGCCTGCTCCGCCTTTCAACTGTGCCTCCGAGTCGATCAGGTACCCGCCGGAAGCGGCCACCCTGTCCCCACGCGCCAGACCTGAGAGTATCTGCAATTGGTCGCCCACCCTGGTCCCCACCTTGACGTCCCGGGGCTCGAACATTCCCGGCTTGGTTTCCACCCACACCACCTTGCTCTTTCCCGTGTCCATCACGGCGGTCACCGGCACGACCAGCGACTCTCCCAGCGGCGCCTTGAGCGAGACGTTGACGAACATGTCAGGCTTCAGCCGAAGGCCGGGGTTGGCAATCTGGACGCGCACCTTGACGGTTCTCGTTTTCGGGTCGAGGAAGGGGTAGATGAACGACACTTTGCCGGTAAAAGTCTTGCCGGGGTAGGACTGTGAAGTGATATCAACCTTTTGCCCGATTTTTATGGACGGGAAATCGGCCTCGTAGACCTCGGCTTCCACCCAGACGCTGGACAGGTCGGCAATGGTGAAGAGGGGATCGCCGACGTTGACGTACTGGCCCTGCAGGACGATTTTCTCGATAACGATTCCGGAGAGGGGGGTGTAGATGGAAAGCTTGATAGTTGGTTGTCCCGATTTCTGCAGGGCAGCGATCTGGTGATCTTTCACTCCCATCAGTTTCAGCCGCTGCCGCGCCGACGACACCAGGCCGTCCCCTCCCTGGGAAATCGCCTCGATAGACGAAGCTTTGAATTGCTCGCGGCTCTTGAGGGCCAGGAGATACTCCTGCTGAGCGGAAACGAGGTCGGGAGAATAGACCTCGGCCACCGGCCTTCCCTTTGAGACATAACCGCCGACCGTATCGACATACAGCCGGTCGATGCGGCCCGCCACCCAGGCGGTCACCCTGGACTGTCTGGACTGGTCGTACTGGACGATGCCAACGGCGCTGATCTCCTTGTCGAGCGGCGCGCTGTCAACCGCTACGGTGGCGACGTTGGCCATGACCATCTGGCTCGGCGACAGGGAAACATGCCCCGGCATATCCGGCACAGCCCCCTGCGTCTGACCGGAATCGGCCTTCTTCACCGGAACCAGGGACATGCCGCAGATGGGGCAGGCGCCCGGTTTGTCCTTGATGATGAACGGGTGCATGGGGCAGGTGTACTGCGTCGGCCCATGGTCATGCCCGTCCCCTTCCACGGTTTTCGACGCATGGCCGTACCAAAGGTACCCGCCCCCGCCGGCCGCCGCCAGGAGGATCAGCACGGAGAGAAGGATTACGGTTCTTCTGGAAATGTTCATCGCATCACCCTGAAGTCATATTTGATTTTGCCTTGATCACTTTTAACTTTTAACTTTTCACTTTTCACTTTTCACTTTTAACTATCCTACAACTCCTTCCCCACCAGGGCCTCCAGCTGCGCCTTCTTAATCTGGTAGTCGGCGACGGAATCGTAGTATTCCCGCTCGTACTGGAACAGGGTAACCCTGCTGTCCAGCAGGCTCAGGAAATCGACCTTGTTCACCCGGTACCCGATAACCGCCGATTCCAGCGACTGCCGCGCCTGGGGAATGATCCCGGTCCTGTAGAGGTCCGCCAGTTTCCGCCGCCGGTCCATCTGGGCCAGCAGGTCTGAGATGCCCGCCTGAATGGTGTTTTTCAGGCTGTTCAGTTCCTCCGCGGCCATCCTGGCCTCGGCATTGGATTCCGCTATTGCGGCCTCCCTCCGTGATCTCTGCACGGGGAGGTTGAAGGTCACCCCCAGAGAATACATGTCGGCCCCGTCACTGCCCATGGCCGGGTCCCGCTGCATGTATTCGAACGCCACGTTGAAGTCGGGGAGATACTCCTTTTTCGCCAGTTTCAAGCCGGCGCGCGCTTTTTCCACCAGCGCGCGGCTGCTTTTCAGCAGCGGGCGGTTATCGTCGGCAAGGGCGGCAAGCTGCCCCGCGGTCATCGGGATGGGCTCTATCTCGACATCGGCAATCCGGCCCACCGGAGTGCCTGCCGGACGGTTCAAGAGGGCATTAAGGCTCGCCTCCAGGGAGGTGCGCTGCTGCTCCAAGGTAATACGCATGTCCAGCTTTTTTGAACGCTCCACCTGGGCCTTGAAGACGTCCTGCTGCACCCCCTGTCCCACGGCGTACCTGGTCTGGGCAAGGGTGATGAAGTCATCGAAGATCCTGATGTTCCGGTCCACGATGGCCAGCGACCGGTCGACGTAGTAGATCTGGTAGTAGGTCTCCTTGACCATGCGCACCAGTTCCAACCTGCGCTCCTCCAGCGTCCATCGGTAGGATTCGGCCTCCTTTTCCGCCACCTCCCCCTTCAACGCCCTCTTGCCCCAGAACGGCAGCTGCTGGCTCACGCCGATCACCCTCTGGGTCATGGAGTCCTTGCGGAAATTAAGCGGCGATCCGACAAGACCGTTCTGAATCTTCAGCATCAGCATCGGGTCTTCCAGGGAGCGGGCCTGGTCGATTCTGCTCCTGAACACCTCCCAGCGTGCCTGGGATGCCTTGAGTTCGGGGTTGTCGGCAAGGGCGGTGGATACGAGGTGGGACAGATTCTCCGCCGGCCCGGCGTCGCCCGCAACGGCAGATCCTGCCACAGACAGGGATATCAACAGAAGAATGATTGCCGTAATGGATAGTTTCATAAAGACTCCTGATTTGTAGCCCCGCTCTAACCTTACAGAAAGGGGAGGAACACCACGCTGCTGCCATGCCGGGACTTCCGCATCAAATCGATAGTCACGTCCCCCCTCTTGGGGCAAGAGGGGGACAGGGAGAGGTATTGATGGCTGAAAACGAACGTTACGACTCGGCCGGTTCGTGATGCTCCCCCGCCTTGCAGGGCGGCACGATGCCGTACTTTTCCATGCGATAGATGAGAACATGGCGCGGAATCCTGAGGAAACGCGCGGCATTGGCCCGGTTCCAGTTGCTGCGCTGCAGGGCCTCGACCACCACTTCCCGTTCCAGCTGCTCCAGCGGATACCCCGCATCCGGGAGATTCACCACGCTTGACGCAGCGGTTTTTCCCCCTGAGCGTATCTTCTCCGGCACCTCATCTAGTGAAATTGTATCTCCGCTGCGCATGATGAGGAGCCGCTCCACCGTATTTTCCAGTTCCCGCACGTTTCCCGGCCAGCCGTACCCCGTCAGGGCCTGGAGGGCGTCCCGTTCAAAGGCGACCCCATCGCACCCGTGCCTGGCGGCAAAGTGCTTCAGGAGGAGCGGGATATCCTCTCTCCTTTCCCGAAGCGGGGGCATGTGAACGGGAATCACGGAAAGCCGGTAATAGAGGTCTTCGCGGAACGCCCCCCCGGCAATCGCTTCTTCAAGATCCAGGTTGGTCGCGGCAACGACCCGCACATCGAGCTGGTGGGACCCGGTTCCGCCAACCGGTTCCACCACCTTTTCCTGCAGGGCGCGCAGGAGCTTCGGCTGGAGGTCCACCGGCAGCTCCCCCACTTCATCGAGAAAGAGGGTGCCTCCATCGGCTTGCAGGAATTTGCCGGGCTTGTCCTTGATAGCTCCGGTAAACGCTCCCTTGACATGGCCGAACAGCTCGCTTTCCAGGAGGTCGCGGGGAATGGCGGCGCAGTTGATGGGTACGAAAGGGGCGGACTTCCGTGAGCTGAGGGAGTGGATGGCCCTGGCCACCAGCTCTTTTCCCGTCCCGGACTCGCCCGTGATGAGGACGGTGGCGTCGGTATTCGCCACCTTTCGCACCACCTGGAACACCTTTTCCATCTCGCGGGAGATTCCAACGATATTCCTGAAGTCGACCTTTTCCGAAAGCTCTTCCCTGAGCCGCCTGTTTTCGGAGGAGAGACGGGTGACCTGCAGCGCCTTGCGCACCACGAGCTTCAACTCGTCCCGGTTGAACGGCTTGGTGACGTAGTCATAGGCGCCGAGTTTCATGGCCTCCACCGCGGTCTCGATGGCGCCGTATGCGGTGATGATGATGACGAGGGTGTCGGGAGAGAGCTCCTTGACCTCCCGCAGCACGCTGAAACCGTCCATACCGGGCATCTTCAGGTCGGTTATCACCAGGTCGGGGTTGACGTCGGCGAAGATGCGGACTCCTTCTTCGCCCGATGCGGCGGCACATACGTCGTATCCCTCTTCCTGGAGGTTGTATTCCAGAACCCGTCGCAGCGACGGATCATCATCGACTACCAGTATTTTACGGTTCATCGGCATCCCCCGGTCGCCGGCTTCTCGGGAAGCCGGATGCGGAAAACCGCTCCGCGACCCGGCTGGCTCATCAACGCAATGCTGCCGCCGTGACCTTCGACAATCGTGCGGGTAATCGCCAGCCCGAGACCGGTTCCTCCTTCCTTGGTGGTAAAAAACGGATCAAAGACTTTCTCGGCAATCTCGGGAGGGACTCCCGGCCCCGAGTCGGCGAACAGGAGTTCGACCCACCCCGGCCCGCCGCCCTGCCCTTTTTCCCGGGCAGAAGTAATGGTTACGGAACCGCCGGGAGAAGACGCCTGCAGGCCGTTCAGGATGATGTTCAGGAATGCCTGGCGCAGCTTCTCCGGATCTCCCTCGATGACCGGAAGGCTCTCGACCCGGCACTCCAGGGTTACCTTCCGTTTTCTCGCCTCCGAGGAGACGAGCGCGATGACGTTGTTCAACTCCTCGGTCAGGTCGCACTCTCCCATGACGACCGGCTGCGGACGGGCAAGGCGAAGGAAATCCTCCACCACCTTGTTCAAGCGGCGCGACTCCTTGACCATGATTTCCAGGAACTCGTACTTCCTGTCCCCCGGCTGAAAGTCGTCCTTCAGTATCTCGGCGGTCCCCTGGATGGAGCCGAGAGGGTTCCGTATCTCGTGGGCCAGAACTGCCGCCAGCTCACCGATGGTGGAAAGGCGTTCGGCCTTGCGCAGCTGACCTTCCATCTCCATGATACGTTCAGACTGACGGCTCAGCTGTTGGCAGGATTTCTCAAGGCCGAGCGCCGTCCTCCGCAGCTCGTCGGCACGCGTCCTTTCCCTCTGGGAAAGCAATCCCGTGATGCCTCCGACGATATTGTAGAGGATGATCTCCAGGTATTTTTCCAGCTCCACGGTCGGGTGCTGTCCCCATTGAAAGAGGATATGGGGAGCGTACAGCACGCTCACGATCAGCGCGCAGCCGATGCCGCCACGGAAGCCGAACCGGAAGCCGGCCAGGATGATGGGGATGTAGTAGAGCCTCTGATAGATGTCGTGGAGCATCGGGAGGCGCAGGGGGGTGAGGTAATGCAGGAGGCTGATCCCTGTCACGAAAACCGCCAGCAGGAAGATTCGTGTCGCGTTCGTATTTTTCATGGTTTCCCGTGTATGGGTCCGTAATGGGGCGGCCGCGTTGCCTTTCATTCCGTATTGCAATCAAGATGACATGTAAAACCCTGATGTAGGGGCGTATGGCATACGCCCCGATTGGGCGAACTTCTGTTCGCCCCTACGGATAGGTGTCATCTTGATTGCAAAAGCGATCAGCAGGAACCCGCGGCGGATGACCATAACCTTTTACAAGGAACGTACCATGAGCACATGGGTCCGCAACAGTGTGGAATACCGTGAAGTATATCGTGTTCCGGGTGAAAGGAGTGATTTGATGTGGAGAATATTCTTTACGTCCATGAAGAATATTCTCCAGCAAAGGGCAAGGTGTGAAGCCGCTGCCGATGGAAACAGAGGCGCAAACAAATGATATCCGCCAGTTTGAGCTATTGGCACTCAAAATGCTGTAAGGAAAGAAGCTCAGTTCAGTACCTGACCAAGAGCTTTAGAAGGCGCATACCGGTTTTTCCTCCTCCCGGTGTGCGCCGTTTTTTTTGCCTTTGGTCCCATTGCCCGAGACAGGCCTGTACAGGGCGGACGATCCTGGTGGCGGGAGGGGCGGACATGCCCGATTATCGGCAAAGAAGAAACCGGTGCCCTCCCCTACCCTTTCTTGTCCAGAAACATCTTCAGCAGGTCGATAGGCACCGGGAAGATAGTGGTCGAGTTTTTCTCGGCGGCGATCTCGGTCAATGTCTGCAGAAAACGGAGCTGAAGGGACATGGGTTCACCTGCCAGCACATTTGCCGCCATGGCCAGTTTCTCCGATGCCTGCAACTCGCCTTCCGCGTGAATGACCTTGGCCCGCCGTTCCCGCTCCGCCTCGGCCTGCCTGGCGATGGCGCGCATCATCTCCTGGGGGAGGTCGATGTTCTTCACCTCCACATTGGAAACCTTCACCCCCCACGGGCCGGTATGGCGATCCAGTATCTCCTGAAGCTCCCGGTTTATCTTTTCGCGGTTGGCAAGGAGTTCGTCCAGCTCCACCTGGCCGAGGACGCTGCGCAGGGTGGTCTGGGAAAGCTGGCTCGTGGCATAAAGATAGTTCTCGACCTCCACGATCGCCTTTTCAGGCTCGATGACCCGAAAATAGATGACGGCCGATACCTTGATGGTAACGTTATCATGGGTGATGACATCCTGGGGGGGCACGTCGAAGGCCACGGTACGGAGGGAAACGCGCACCAGCCGGTCAATGCCGGGGATGATGAAAAACAGGCCGGGCCCCCGCGTCCCTGCCAGGCGCCCCAGGCGGAACAGCACCCCCCTTTCGTACTCCGGAAGGATCCGGACCGCGCTCGCGGCAACCATCACCAGCACTATGATGACAAAAACCACGGGAACATAGTTGAGATACTCGAAAATGGAATACATTACCCGCCTCCTCGCGTCTGATGCGTTGCGATTCTTGTTACCTTCAGCCTCATTCCTTCCAGTTCCTGCACCATGACTCCTTCGCCCTTGCGGATGGCTTCCTCACTCCAGGCGTCCCAGTACTCGCCCCGGACGAAAACCTTCCCTTCCGGATCGATATCCGAATCGGCCGTTCCCCGTTCTCCCAGCAACCCCTCCCTGCCGGATGACGGCTTGCGCTTGTGCGCCAGGACCGCCTTCCGTACGACAATGCACGCAAAGCCCGTCACCAGAATAACCGTCGCCAGGATAACGCTCCAGGAAACCCTGAAGTATTGATCCGGTGAATCATAGAGCATGAGAGAGCCGAGGACCATGGCAAGCATTCCTCCCACTGTCAGCATTCCGTGCGACACGATCTTGATCTCGGCGATGAACAGTACCAGGGCGAGGATGATGAGAAGGACGCCCGCATAGTTCACCGGCAGTGCCTGAAATGCGAAAAAGGCCAGAATCAGGGATATCCCGCCGATAACGCCCGGCAGGATCACGCCCGGATTCGACAATTCGAAAAAGAGCCCGAGAAAACCGAGCATCATGAGGACATAGGCAACCGTGGGGTTCCCGATGGTGTCCAGGATCTTTTCCCTCGTGCCCATTTCATGGCGTTCGACAGGCGCCCCGGCCAGGCGAAGAATCTGAACCGAGGAATCCGTACGCACGCTCCGTCCCTCCAGCTTTCTCAGCAGGTCGGAACGGTCCGTTGCAATGAAGTCGATTATTTTCGCCTCCAAGGCCTTCCCTGCCGACAGCGAAATGCTGCTCCTCACCATCTTTTTCGCCACATCCCCGTTTCTTCCCCTTTTTTCGGCAATCCCCTCCACGTAGGCTTCCATGTCATTGAGGCTCTTCTCCTGCATGACCTTGTCCTGTCCGCTTCCCAGGGCCACGGGATGGGCTGCGCCGATATTGGTGCCCGGCGCCATGACGCACACATGGGCCGCCATGGCGATAACAGCGCCCGCGGACGCGGCCCTGGCCCCGGAAGGGGAAACGTGGACGGCGACCGGCACCGGACTGGCGAGGACCTCCTTTACGATGCGGCGCATGGAGCTGTCCAGGCCTCCGGGTGTATCCATTTCGATAACAAAGAGCCTGTCACGCAGGCGGATCGATTCCCTGAGATTCCCGGCGATATATTCAGCCGTTACGGGAGTGATCGGACCGTCAATGGAGACGAGACGAATCCTGCCCTGATCCCCGATGCAGAGGACGGGCAGCATGGCTGCGAGAAAACAGGCGATACAAAGGATCTTCATGGCGTCTCCAGGGCACGATACACACTGAAAGTATAACGGGAATGCGAGTTCGCGCAAACCGTGATGCCGTAGCGAGCCGCCGGCAAACGATTACATTGATGGCAGGGGAACTTCAAACCCTTTGCCGGTGGATACAATGTTGACGAATCGAGGTTGTTGCCCTGGAAGGAAAGCTCAAACCGAGGGGGAAACTGTTGCGGGACATAGGGTGCGGAGGAGGGGTTCCGGCCGAGGAATTTGCCGTCTTGGGGTTCCGGGTGACAGGGGTCGACACTTCGGAAGTATCCCGTGCCGCGGCCAGGAACCATGCTTCCGCAAGGGGATTGAGCATCGACTATCGAACCGGTTCGGGCGATCTTCTTCCTTTCGGGAACGAATCCTTCGATGTGGTGAGCTGTAACGATGTGCCTGAACACATACACAACCGGGATGCGGTGATTGCGGAAGTCGCCGGAGTCATCAAACCGGGCGGGATTTTCCTACGACACCATCAACAGGACCCAATCCTGCTCTCTGCCCTAGCTGTTCTCCCCGGTTGTCGGCCTGGTCCGCCCCCCTAGTTCATTCCAAAAGAGCGCAAGAAGTCCGCGGGCCCGCTGAACTGGCTCGAAACGAAGGAGGGTATTGTATCAAGCGGTTTCCCATGGTTTATATATATGCAGCGCAGACCCTGTATTTCCGACGCTCGTTCCAGATTAGGCAGGGTATCTTCGACAAAACAGGTGTGTTCCGGATCGGCACCCATACGCTCCAAAACGACCCTGAGCGGATTTGTGCTTTCAGCCTTTTTGACGAATCCAACTTGATCAAGTCCCAAAATTGCTCTCGGCTCAAAGAAGGGCAATATGCCTAATTGTTCAAGCGCGGGCATGCCAAAGCTCTCCATGCAGCATTGTGTTAAAATGCCGTGCTTGACGCGCCCGCTGATTCCACGAAAGGCATCAACCAATTCCGTCGTGTCGCCGAAAACATCGGGGCAATGTTTTATCAGCAATTCGAACAGCGTGGCGTAGTGCTTCTTGAACATACGAAGCCGCGTTTCTTCCAAATCGAGCCCGTAATGAATCATCACCGGAATAAATGCGCCGTAGCAGTCGTGAAATGTATAGTAGCATTCGTGAACAAGATACTGCGCTTCCTCCGGAGATAGCATGGGAAAGATTTCCAAGGCTAGTTCCACATGGGCATCGTTACAGAGGGCATAATATTCCTCGGTAACACGGGAAAAAGGATATAAGACGTTGCCTATGTCCCAAATGATGTTTGTGGTGTTATTCATACACTGAACAGTATCCTTTTTATCACTATGTATATGCTTTTCCTATTTCCCGCCGGCAGAAGCGCCATACCTCACATACCATAATTTTCATCAGGCGCCCAATCGCTCTCTTTTCAATCAATTCAAGAGTTTTCAGCCGTCTTTGGGGCCAGCCGGATTGCGCGCACGAAAAAGCCGCCGTTCGAAAACACCCGACAGTGGCGGCTTCAGCTATCCCCTTCCTTCCCGTTTTTCGTTGCACGACCCATCAGAATTCTCCGGGAAAATACTCCGAAACAAAAAAATGAACCATGGTATTTGTAACAAAACTAAACCCGCAAAACCATATAATTCTTTTCAATTAAAACACGGGAGAAGGGTATAAGGGCGGATAAAACCTGAATCCTCCTCCGAATGCGGATAGATGGTCAATTGGACAACATTCTCCGGTTCGGGCATCAGCACGAACCGCTCTTTCCCGTCTCCCGAAGTTTGACAGTTTTGCACCCCTGAACAGGAGGTAACTTACCGATATCTCAGGAGGTTATCGGTTTTTCTTGAGATGCAATGTAGTACGTACAATATATGTAATATACTTGACAATATGAGATTATATGGTTTATATGGTAGTATGTTTATCCGCATCGCCAAACAAAAACGCGGTGACAAGGTGTACCGTCATTTGCAGATTGCCGAATCATTCCGTGACCCGGCGAAGGGGAAGGCTCCGCGAACTCGCATCATTGCCCAACTCGGGACGATGGAAGGCCTGGGGGAAGAGCAGATAGAGAAATTGATTGCCGGATTGCAGCGCGCCATCGGCCAAGAGGCCGTGGCTCCCGAATTTCTCTTTGCCCGCGACTTCGGCCATATTCATGCCGTGGGTGGGGTTTGGGATGCTTTGGGGTTGTCTGCCGTTCTGGACCAGTGCCGCATCGCGGGCAAGTCGGCGTCGGCCGTGTCCGCCCTGGTGAAGTTATTGGTGGTGAATCGCATCTGTGATCCATGCAGCAAGCTGGCACTTTTGGATTGGCTGGACAGTGTTTATTATCCTGAGCAAGAGCCGCCGTCGTACCACCAGCTGCTGCGGGCAATGGACCGGCTGATAGGTATCAAGGAGCGGGCGGAACCGGTAATCGCGCGGCGGCTTATGCCGAATGGGGATGGGTTGGATCTTGTCTTTTACGATATAACCTCCACTTATTTCGAGGGCGAGCGTTCACTGGCCGACGACGATTTCCGGCGTTATGGCTACAGTCGTGACCATCGCCCCGACCGGCGGCAGATTGTGATCGGCATGGTGATGACCAGGGAGGGGATGCCGCTGTGTCACCATGTCTTTCCCGGCAAGACCGTGGACAAGACAACGGTTGCGGCAGTGGTCAAGGACTTGAAGCAAAGGTTCAAACTGCGACGTGTCGTGTTCGTGGGAGACAGAGGTATGCTCTCCGATGCCAACCTTCTGCTGATGCTTGGCGAAGAAATAGGGTTTATCGTAGCCCACCCGTTACGAAAAAATGAACATGCCACCGAGGTAATCACCGCCTTGAAGAAGGGCTTTACCGGAGAAAGCGATCAGGAGCAGTATCAGGAAGAAGTCCGGGAAGCGGTCCGCTTCGTGGTGGCCTATTCACCCCAAATTGCCGCCGAGAGCCGGGAGAACCGGCAGGAGCGCCTCAAAAAGGCCGTTGCCTGGATCAAAGAGGCGGAACGGAAACTCGACAACCCTTCCGGAAAAGGGAGACCCCCGACCGCCCGGGGGACCTACGACCGCATCCGCGATTATCTCCGCGACCGGAACCTATTGGGGTTTTTCGACGTGGAACTTGCGGGCGGAAAGCTCTCCGTCAAAAAGAACCGCAAGGCGCTGACGTGGGAAGAGACCATTGACGGCATGTTGATGCTGGAGACGACCGATCTTGAGCAGCCGGCCGAACAGATCGTCAAACGCTACAAGGAGCTTTCGGAAATAGAACGAGGCTGGCGGTCATTGAAGAACAGTCTGCTATTGCGGCCGGTCTACCATTGGACCGAGCCGCGTATCCGGGCGCACATCTTCACTTGTGTCCTGGCGCTGCAACTGGAACGGTGGATGAGAAACCGTCTGCAACCGGTATCCGTGCAAAGAATGTTACAGTCGTTACAGCGGATAAAGGCGGGAGAACTGAGCATCAACGGGAAGAAGACCATGATGGCCACGAAGCCGACGGCGGAACAGAAAGAACTGCTCCAGAAGATAGGAGTAAAACCGATCCCTGTGCGTATTCAATAATGGTTTTGTAGTGTAAAAACTGCTAGAAAAATTTCTGTAACTACCTGATTAAGCGTGTTTTACGTGCTTGAAAGTGTCAAACTTCGGCGGACAGCCTCGCCAAAAGTCCCCAGCCCCCGGATACCATGCTATGGGGTCTCAGATGGACTCTTTGGTTCGTAAATAATCACAGCTTTTTTATCTAATATATATATTTGAGTGTTATTTGGACTAAGCAAGTTGTTTTTGTATTTGCTAATTGGAAAAACTATCCTCTTTACTTTACCATTTCTTTCATATTTCACCTCAATTCCAAACATCTTGTCATAGACATAATCAACTGATTCTTTATAGTTATGAATCAATACAACATCAAGCACCTTTGCATCTTTTAATGTTCTTTCAACTACTACTTTACCTGCATCACATAGAGTTGCTTCTTCACTTACTCCACGATTTTTCCAACTTTGCCATCCAAATATAACAATTAGTGTAACGATAATCCCAACCACAAAGCCTAGCAATATATACCTCATTATTTTCTCCTTATAATACACCATTTGCAATAAGCTTTATGGTCTACATATGGGTATAAGCTGTGAATACGGTCCCTCAGGGAGTAAAAAACCTTCTGTCATTTTCCATTCTGTCTCACCCTCCCATGTTCTGTCATAAGTAGGTGTCTTAAATAGGCAACAATCCCAATAACCTAGTTGATGATAGTTCGTCTTCTTTTTAAAGTTACATTTTATTCGCATGAATGGGACTAGTCCAGCTTGAACAATTTTCGTGCTTGGAATCGTGTTGTTGAACTCCCAATTTCCGTAAAAAACCCATTTAGGTCCAATTCCCACCCATTTGCACAGCCCTGATGGATCAATCAAGTTCACCGGATTATTCTGGACATAGCCGTAAAGATTCACATCTCCACCCGCAAACCCTATCGGGTCCTTACTGATAAACCTCCCCGCCATCGGATCATAGTACCTCGCCCGGTAATAATACAGCCCCGCCTCCCTGTCCCATTCCCTGGCGGTGTAGGTGTACGGCTGGTCGATCAGGTGAATGCCCGGTTTCCGGTTGCCAAAGGCGTCGTATCCGTATTTCTCTGCAACGATACCATGGTTGTTGCTGAGCGCGACGATGCTGCCGAGGCCGTCGGCGTGATAGTACCAGGTGGCGCCGTTTCTGGTCAACGAAAGCGGTTCGTCGATGCCGGGTCCGTGCAGATAGCGGATGGTTCCGGTGAAGTCGGCGCCGAGTATGTCGGTGTCGCGGTCTTCAAGGAGTATGTTCGGGCCGTCGTAGAGATAGGTACGGGTGTCCGTGCCGTTCAGCAGGCCGGCTGTCCCGGTTGTTTTCTTGCCGATCCTTCTGCCGAGGGGGTCGTAGCTGAAGGTGGTGGTTACAACGGCCGGGCCGAAGCGGATTTCCACTCGGGTCAGTCGGTTTTCGAAGTCATAGCCGTAGAGGGTGGTTAGCGGTTTGTCAGGCAATAGGGTGGTTTCGGTTTTCTTGATGAGATTGCCGTTTCTGTCGTAGTCGTAGCGGGCCTTGCCGGTGGGGGCGGCGTTTGGTCCGAACAGTTCCGTCAGGAAACTTGACGGCTGAGCCGTTTTTTCGGTCAATTGGTTCCCCTGGTTGTACCGGTATGCCATGGTCGGCGTCGGACCGGTGAGACGGTTGCCGACGGTGTCGTAGCCGTACTGTTCGGTGGTTTCCAAGGGCAGGCTCGGTTTGGCCCGGGTGAGGCGATAGACGGCGTCGTAGGTGTAGGCGGTGGTGAGAAGCGGCTGCTTTTTGGAGAGCCGATTGCCGACCTTGTCGTGGGTGTAGGTGAAGCTGTCGATGGTTGTTCCCGATGAGCTTTTATGGGTGAGGGTGAGCAGTTTTCCGGTCGAGTCGTAGCCGTATCCGGCGCTCGTTCCGTTGGGATAGGTCAGTTTGGTTCTCCTGCCGAGGATGTCGTAGGTGAACGCGTATGCTTGGCTGTCGCCGGTGGTGAGTCCGGACAGTCTGTCCGTGGCGTCGTACGCGTAGCTGATCGTGAATCCGTCGGGATAGATGAGTTTGGTTCTTCTCCCGGCGGCGCCATAGAGGTACAAGACGGTGTGGCCGTTCGAGTCGGTAGACGAGAGCATCCTTCCCGCCTGGTCGTAGCTGAAGGTGTAGGTGATGTTTCTGTTGGTCGCGGTAAGGATGTTGCCCGTGGCGTCGTAGCTGAAGGTTTCTTCGCCTGCGTCTGGATAGCTCTTTTTGAGGAGCCTGCCGTTGCCGTCGTGGGTGTAGGTGATGGTGTTTCCGTTGGCGTCGGTTTTGGAGACGAGGTTGCCTTTGAGGTCGTAGGTGTAGCTTGTGGCGTTGTCCAGGGGGTCGGTTTCTTTGACAAGTCTGCCGAGGGTGTCGTATTGGTAGGCGGTGAAGTTGCCGTTAGGGTCGGTTAAAGCGGTGAGTTTGTCCGTTCCGCCGCCGCAGGAGGCGCAGCCTGAGCTGTCGTAGGTGTAGACGGTGACGGCGCCCAGGGCGTCTTTGGTTTTTATGACCCGGCCCTTGGCGTTGTACTCATATGTTGTTGTGGCGCCGTTGGCGTCGGTTTCGGTGACCCGGTTGCCGGCGAGGTCGTAGCCGTAGGTGGTGATATTGCCGTTGGGGTCGATGGTCTTAACGAGCTGGTTCTTGGTGTTGTATTCGAAGCGGGTGACGGCTCCCAGGCTGTCGGTCATGGCGGTCATGTTGCCGGTCGTGTCATAGGTGAAGGTTGTTTTCGCGCCGGAGGAGTCGGTGATCGAGGCGAGGTTTCCGACGGTGTCGTAGGCAAGAATCGTTGCCTGTCCAAGGGGAGTGATGACCTTGGTTACGTTCCCCTTGCCGTCGTATTCGTACCCGGTTGTGGCGCCGGTGGCATCGGTGGTTTGGGTCAGGTTCCCCTTGTCGTCATAGGCGTATGCGGTGGTGCTTCCCTGCGGGTCGGTGACAGATGTTGCCTGGCCGAAGTCGTTGTAGGTGTAGCCGGTGGTCTGGCCAAGGGGGTCGGTGAGCGAGGTCATATTGCCCTCGGCGTCGTAGGCGTAGCTGGTAACGGTGCCGTCGGGTTCGGTGACGGAGAGGCGATTGCCGTTGGCGTCGTAGGTGTAGCTGGTGGTGCCGCCCTGCGGGTCGGTCTTGTGGTTGAGGGTGCCTTTTTCGCTGTCGTAGGTGTACTGCCAGACCCCGCCGCCTTTTTCGGTGAAGGTGGTGGTTTTTACGGTGTCGCTTCCCGTGGGATAGGTGATGGTCCTGGTTTTTCCTTCGCTGTCGGTGGCGGAGGTTACCCGTCGGTTTTCGTCGTAGGCGTAGCTGGTGGTGTTTCCCAGGGGGTCGGTCTTGGTGAGCAGAAAGGCCTTGTCGTCATAGGTGAACCGCCACGTTCCGCCGTCGGGGTAGAGTATGCCGGCCAGGATGCCGTTGTTGTAGCCGAGGGCGTAGTTGTTGCCGGCAGGATCGCTGACGCTTGTGATGCGGCCGTCTCCGTCGAGGGAGAGCGCGGCCGTGCGGTTGGCGGAGTCGGTGACGGCGGTAAGTTTGCCGCCGGTGTAGGTGAAGGTGACTGCGTTGCTGTTGCGGTCGATGATGGAGGCTATCGTGCCGTCAGGATTGAAGGTGTATTTGAGCCCGTCCCTGTGGGTGAGGGTGAAGGTGGTGTCGGGGTTTGCCGCCAGGGTGGAGTGGTCGTCGGGCTGAACCGTATAGGCGCTGCCGAAGGGTGTGTAGAGTCTTCTCTTCCAGTTACCTTCTTTGAGCAGGACGCTGCCGTCGCTGTTCCGGGTGAGGGAGATGTCGTAGTCGTGGCTCCAGCCGCGCCCCAGTGAGCCGTTTGCAGGGTCGAGGCTGTTGTAGTGCAGGGTCATGCCGAGTTCAGGACCGATTCCCCGTGCGGAGAAGAGTTCCTGGCTGTGGGACAGGTTGCCGTTGGCTAGGTGGGCAGAGGAGCCGAAGTCGACTATCAGGAAGCCGCACTGGTTTTCCGGCGGTGGCGTTACCGCGAAACTGATGTCCTTGGTATCCGAGCACTTTCCGTCTTCGGTCTTGGCGGTGAGAGTGGCGGTGTAGGACCCCGGGTCAACGACTTCGCCGTTTGCTCCCCTGCCGTCCCAGGTGACTGACGGGGATGCGCCGGTTCCGGAGTATGTCTTTCCAGCAACCGTCATTGTCCAGGTAACGGCTTTGCCCGAGCCTTCGGTGATGGTGGCGGAAATATGAACACTGCCGCCGGAGACGGGGTCGAGGGTGGAATTGGAACCTTGGAAGCCGGTAATTTTGAGGTCGCAGCAACCCTCATCTATTTGTCCATTGCAATTATTGTCTTTGCCGTCACACAGCTCGATTACTCCCGGACCGATCGTTTTATCGTTGTCGTCGCAATCATTTCCTGTTTCGCAATTAGCGCTAATTCCATAACTTCCATCATTATCGAGATCATTGCAGCCATTAAAGTTAATCGTTACAGGTTTCGCAAACTGCTCAACGCAATCGCTTGATAAATCAGCATAGAACTTATGGGTTCCCCAATACCTTCCTGCCGGGATGATTGCAACGCAACTGCCACCGCTGTGAATGGCTTTGGGACCGCACAACACTTCTTCATATTGATCTCTGTAGATCTGGATATATCCTACACAGCTATCGAAAATTCCTGTTGTTGTTAATGTTATGCTACCACTCGCATCAGCCTTGGCAGTTAATGATAAAACATAATTTCTTGCTTCTCCATAAGACATGTCTACTATAGATAAGAATAATATTGCATACATGATCAACTTTATTGCTATGGTACGGCATTTCATTTTCCCCTCCATATACTAACGGTATTTAATCTATTGACAATCAGCAGAAAGCCAGAGAACATAATACCAATAATCAAACCACAACATTCCATGAATATATATGAAACAGCCCCCATCCTCGTACCGAAGATGGGGGCTGTTGTCGGAAATTTCTTCGGCAACCCGGCTGTCCGATTACTCGGACCCATGGGCTTTGCGTCGCCGGGTTGCCCCGGGTTTGCTTTTGTCGGAAATTGATTTCCATTTTTAAGCTGCGCGCACTATAGTAGACACGTTAATTAATGTCAATATATTTAATATTATTTTTAATTCAATTTTATTTAATTTTAATCGCACTCACGGATACGGGGATTCCTCGTACGATCAGGGCCTTGGCTATCTTCTTCTCTTCCGGCATCCCGGAAACATGAGAATCACTCACTGACCGTCCTCGTAACGCCTCGCGACTTCATCCCAAATCATCCTCGATTCTCAGCAGCTTGACGCTTTCGGAGGTTATCTCCAGCGTCTCAATCTTCTCCAGCGCCTTTCTGACATCCATTTCCCTGGCTTCATGAGTCACGATGACCACGGGTACCGGCACCCCGTCCTTTTTCGTTTCGTGAGACTGGTGACTCGGTCTTTTATACGGTTGCGGGGTGTCCGCGCCGCTGATATGATGCTGGTATTGAAAAAGCGTTACGGGAGGAAATTTATATGATCGGACGATTGGTTTCATATGATCCCGCGACCGGCGAACCGCTCGGCGAGGTTCCGGTCACCCCGCCGGAACAGGTTGCCGACGTGGTGCGGCGGGCCCGTGCCGCTGCCGGCGAATGGCGCAGGGTGGAGGCAGAGGGGCGGGTTGCTGCTCTGGAGAAGGCCTACGAGCGGGTCGGGATGCGCAAAGACGAACTTGCCGTATTGCTCAGCCGTGAAATGGGCAAGGACATCCGCCGCTCCACGGGCGAAGTAAAGTGGGTGTTTCGCGGAGGGCCGCGCATGGCCCAATCGGCCCGCGAGGCCCTGCGTCCCCGCGACATCGGCCATGGCGCCAGGATCGAATATCAGCCCCTGGGCGTGGTCGCGGTCATCTCGCCCTGGAACTACCCCCTGGCCATGGCCAACAATTTCATCGCACCGGCGCTGGCGGCCGGCAACAGCGTCGTGCTGAAGCCATCGGAAGAGACCCCTCTCATTGCCCGGGCGCTCGTCGACATGATGAACGAAGTCCTGCCGCCAGGCCTGCTGCAGATCATCCACGGCGACGGTGAACAGGGACGGGCGCTGGTGGAAAGCGACGTAAACATGATAGCCTTCACCGGTTCACGGGAGGCGGGCAGGGATATCATGGCTCGGGCGTCATCGTGTCTGAAACGTCTGGTGATGGAACTGGGGGGGAACGACCCCATGATCGTCATGCACGATGCCGATGTGGAACAGGCTGCCCGTTTCGCCGTGGCCAACAGCTTCGAAAACGCGGGGCAGATGTGTATCGCGACCGAGCGCATCTATGTTGACGGGAAGATCGCCGAGCGGTTCGAGAAACGCGTCGTCGAACTGGCTGCCTGCTGCAAGGTCGGCCCCTGGGATATGCCCGACGTCGATATCGGGCCAATCATCAACGCCGTGCATCATGGCACGATCGTGGAGCACATCCGCGACGCCGAAGCCAAAGGCGCCAGGGTGCTCCTGGGCGGCTCCCGACAGCCGGAACGGTACATCCACCCGACCGTCATCTGCGACATGACGCCGGACATGCTGGTGGAGCAGGAGGAGACCTTCGGCCCCGTGGTCGCCATCAGCCGCTATGCAGATGTCCGTGAAGCCGTTCAACGGGCCAATGCCTCCACCTACGGGCTCGGCGCCGTGGTTTTCGGGGGGCCGGAGGCGGAAGCGGTTGCCGATGATCTGGAAGCGGGCATGATCGGCGTCAACCAGGGCGTAGGCGGTGGCGGCGATGCGCCGTGGGTGGGCGCGAAGCAGAGCGGTTTCGGCTTCCACGGCTCGCCTGACGGTCATCGTCAGTTCGCCCAGCTCCGGGTCGTGAGCCGTTCGGCGGGATGATGACGCGGTATGGTGATGTATGATCCAGGATTCGGCAGGTGGAGTCATCCTTCGTTCACTCCGCACGACCCCACCTGCCATTTTCAGATTGGATCCGGCTGAGGACTTCCACCCCGTTCCGAATCGTTACATGACGGAAGGGCGCCCGTTCCGTCCGGATCGTTCGCGGGCGACGGAACGGCCGAGGTCCGCTTTTTTCTCCGCCGCTTGAGCAGACGCTGCTCATGGGTGGTTTCTTCGTCCTGCTCCTCGAAGGCGCATAATCCCATCAGGCGTAAAGCCAGCGCGATTTCAACCGTCGTGGAATAGCGCCAGGTGTATTGGTGGTGGGTGACCTTGCCGCTCCCCAGGCAGACACATTTTCGCCAGATATCGGGAGGGAGGCTCCTGAGCCTGTCTCTCTGGATGAATGTGAGAAGGATTATTTTCTTCATCCCTGTCTCCATGCCCTGGTATCGTCGCAGGTCCGAAGCGAGCCCGCAGGAACGGGGTTCCGTGCGTTGGGCAGTCAGACCAGCGTGGCAATCCGGCCGAATTTCGGATGATAGCGATCCGGAAGATCCCGGCTTTTGGTTGTGCTGACCCACAGGGTCGGAATGCCCGGATCAATGTCGGGACTTTTGCCCTGGAGGTCGGTCAGGTAGATAATGCAGCCTGCATCGGTCACGTTTTTCATCGCCCACTCAAAAGGAGGGCGCAGGTCTGTTCCGCCGCCTCCGACCGGCTTCAGTTCCACGGGGTATTCGTCCGAGGTGAAAATCCGGGCGCCGGTTACCTTGCTGTCGCAGTACACCACATGTACGGTAGTGGGAAAACTTTGCAGGATGTCGTTCAGTTCAGCCTGAAACTGGTTCAGCTCGCCCTGTCCGATGGAACCTGAGGTGTCCACGGCCAGTACAAGAGGCTTCAGCCCGTTCGAGCGGAAACTGGGAAGGTAGATTCCGCCGGCTATGTGCCGCCGGTTGGGATGGAGCCACGAATAGTCGTTGCGGGCCGCGTGATCGACGAAGGTCCTCAGTATTTCGCGCCATTCGAGGATGGGGTGGACCATCTCGTCCACCAGGCGGGCGAGGGCTCCGGGCAGCTTTCCCTGCGCTTTCGCCGCCTGAGCCGCCTGCTGCACCGCAATGGCGACCCTGGCTTCTTCCTGTTGCCGTTCAGCTTTCGTCAGCGGCTGGCCGGTATCGCCTTTTGCGTCTTCGAAGCCGCCGCACCCGCCCGGGTCTTCATTCTTTTCGTCGTCCTGCTCTTCACCCGTTCCGCCTCCGCCACCGGGCGCGCCGGGCAACCGATCGTAGATCTGTTCCGCGGCAAGGTAGCGAAACTCCGCCTTGTACAAGGCGCCGGGCAGCATGCTGAGACCGGCATCCAGGAGGATGCCGTTGATTGCGAAATCTCCGGCCTTGTTGAACCTGTCGAGCCTCCGGTTGCTGCGCCGCAGGGGATGGAGATGGGCCACATGCATGACCAGGTGCGCGAGAACGAACACGACCTGATCCACGCGCAGCGGATCGATGAAATCCGGGTTATAGCGGATTTCCCCGCCGTCGGTGCAGGCGGTCTTCGTGCCCCTGTCCTCGCGCAGGCGCATGCCCAGCAGCAGGCTGGCGAAAAACGGGTGATCGAGCACCATCCGCGCGACTGCTTTTGCCATCTTTGTGGATGTATCCATCCCCTTTTTATCCGTCTTTTTCATATTTTCCCATTCACAGCAGCAGGTCCGCGTTATCCCTGGTCCAGCCGGTGAATTCGCTGGTGGTGGCAAGCAGGGGATCGGCCTGCAGCGCATCGCGCAACCAGACGACCTGGAATTCCGACGGGAGCCGCTTCATGTAGCGGAACGCCTGTGAAACATTGCCGGAATGTACCTTGCGGCTCATTGCCCCGCACAGGGCGTAGAGCACGGACGGCTCCACGGGGACGTCCGCGGTGTCCGGATCGAGCATGATGGCCTCTATGTCCGGCAGGTCGCGATATATCCGCAGAAAGGACGTGAACTCGGCGGCCGGGCCGAAACCCAGTGCCCCCGCGAAAAAAGGCAGTTCCGCTTCGTGGGGCAGCTTGCCCATAAACAGACCGACATTCGCCCAGACCCGCGGGCACGGAAACGAATTGCCCTGTGCAGCGGGGTCGAAATGGTGCAGCAGGTCCGGACGCAGGCGCAGGAAGCTGATGATTTCAGCCGGCACGTTATTGTCATTCGCCCACGCGCACCATTCATCCAGGTCGACGGCCAGTTCCAGGTGAGTGGCGAAACGGGAACCCAGCGCCTTGCTAATCTTTCTGCTGAACGTGCCGTCGGTCACCCTGTTTCCCGCGGCCAGAATTCTCCAGCCGGGAGGCATGCGGTATTCGCCGAGCTTGCGGTCCAGCACCAGTTGCAGCAGAGAGCTCTGCACCGAATCGGGCGCCTGGGAAAGCTCATCGAGGAAAAGCACGCCCTCCCCCTCCGTCGGCAGAAAGATGGGCGGGTTCCAACGGGTGACGCCGTTTTCCACGGACGGCACGCCGCGCAGGTCCACCGGATCCAGCAGGACCGCTCGGACATCGATCAACGGCAGATTCAGGTCAGCGGCAACCTGCGCCACGATCTGGGATTTGCCGATACCGGGCGGCCCCCAGATGAACATGGGAACGTTAACATCAAGTCCGCTCTTGAGAATAGCGATCAAAAGCGATGGCTTAACGGTTACAATACTCTCCATACATCCTCCCCTTGAGACGGGCCGAGCCCCCCACTTTGTCGATCAACCCGGATATCCGCCTTGCACTATCCGCTGGAAAAATATACCCTCAAAAGCGGGTCCGGACGTTGACACAAGTCAAGCATCCGTTATTCTCCTGTTGGTTTCTTGCCCTGAATTTTTCAAAGGCCTTTCAGTAGTATAGCAAGTATGCCGACAAAGGTTGATGACGAACATGGTTCCGGAATGTCGAGACGCGGAACGTACGGAACGGAGGACATTTCAGGATGTATCCTCTGAAAGAATGCGGGCATACCACATGACCCTGTGGAGAGACATCAAATCGCAAAGGAGAAAGAAAATGAAACAGGCGTATTTTTCAGTAGCGGTGCTCGTCTTTATGACCCTGATGCTCGGCGGATGCGCCACTGAATACGGGCCCCGGAGCCTGTTTGGCGAGGGGTATTCGGAGGCAAGGCTCGGGAACGATATCTATCGCGTGGATTTCGAGTGCAGCCAGGAGACGCCCGAATCCCTATGCGACGGCTACCTGTTCAGGAGATGCGCGGAACTGACCCTGAAGTCCGGGTTCGACCATTTCACCATGATCGAGCACACGTACAATCTCAGACAGCAGTCGTACGTTGTGCCCGGGCATATGAACAAGGTGGTCACCGGTTCCGGTGACAAGAAAAAGACCTCGTACGAGTATTCACCCGGCTATACTGAAACAAGAAGCCGGCCGCTGGCCTCGGCAACGATACGGCTCTCGATGGGAACACCCGCGGGAGACACACAAAATACCTTCAGTGCACGCGATATTCTGAAATATGCAACGTCACAAAACAAATGAAGGATACGAATATTGAGTTTCCCGAGTGATTTCTCTGGCTACATCACCACATTTTCTGCTATACCTTGTCCGGAACATAGACAGTCGTATCGTTGGCGCACAAAGTCCGGTGCCATAGCAGAACCGGTACCGGGTATATCAAAAGCGGGGGGAGATATATGACAAAGGCAGAAATGGTCGACAAGATTGCAAAAGGGGCGGAACTCACGAAAGCACAGGCAGAAAAAGCGGCTGCGATTTTCATGGACAGCATCGTCGAGGCCCTGGCTGCCGGTGACAAGGTGACCTTTACCGGGTTCGGAGTCTTCTCGGTCAGTGAGAAGGCCGCACGAACGGGCCGGAACCCACAGACCGGCGCAGAAATCAAGATCCCCGCCAAGACGGCCGTCAAATTCAAGGCCGGCAAGACCTTCCTGGAAGCGGTACAGCCGAAGAAAAAGAAGAAAGCCGCCAAGAAAAAATAATGCTCTGCAAATCCACCGAGGCCCGTTTCAGACAACGGGCCTCGGTGGATTTGTTCCCTCCTTGCTGACAAAAATCACTCTTAGATAAACCAACCGGACCAAGTTGCAGTCGTTGCAAGACTCTCATGATTTTCCCATAGACACATATGAGAATAATAGAGCTTGGGCCGTACGGTCACGATTACATCAACAATTTGCCGTTTTGGAAGCTCGCCCCCCCTGATTACCCATTAGAGTCGAACAGTCCGAGGTGGATTTCCGCTGAAGTCGGCAAAAGTGGCAACCGCCTCCTCTAGGAAGAATATCTCGAAGGTCGGGTTGTCCGGTGTCAGGTAGATGGATTTGACCAGCGGACTCGCCTCCTGAACCTTCGCCTTCATCTCCCGGTGGTCTGAGAAGATCGCCTTGCCGTTCAGCCGCATCCAGGAGAAGTTCTCCCCAGAAACACAGAGTTCGACGTAGGGGTTCCGCTGCATCTCCTTGAATACCTGTTTGGTGTTGGCGGTACAGAACCAGAGCTTTCCGCTGTCTTCCAGCATGAACTGGAACGGACGGACCTTGGGCTTACCGTCGAGCCCCACCGTGGCAAGATACTGCTGCTGGTTTCTTGTCAGAAAATCGATAATTGTCATCTTCATTGCCTGCCTCCTTTGGTGTGGTTGGGATGTTCATATAGTTCGCCGCCGAACTATATGGATAAAATTTTTTACGACTGAAGATTCTGCTCGACGACCGAGAGCAGTGCCACCAACTGCCGCCGGTTGGCCTCCGACATGGCGCCATAGATCCGCTCTGTAAGCAAAGCGGAGATGTCTTCGAAGTGCTTTCGCAGCGCCTGCCCCTTGTCTGTCAGACCGATGCGGATTGAGCGGGCATCCAGTTGGCACCCCTGCTTGTACAGGTAGCCGTGTCGTTCAAGAGTGGCCACCATGCCTGTAACCGTGGACTTAACCCGGCCGATTCGCTCCACCAGTGACTTGATCGGAACCGACTCCTGCTGGTGGAACAGGAACTCAAGCACTGCGCCGTGGGCCGGTACGATACCGGCGATGCCCCGGGCCTGTAATTCCTTCTCAATGAGCAGGTTGGCGGCTTCGCGGATGCGGGCAATCTGCGCGATAATGGCGCGCGGGTCCTGGTTGTATGATGGGTGCTTTCGAGCCATGGCATAATATAGTTCGTAGTCGAACTAAATGTCAATAGTCATTTTTCGCGAGCAATGTGTCGTTCGCAAGATTGGGGGCAACCCTTGACATGGGACAAAGTCGGAACTGAATGAGAGAAAGAGTCCCAACGAGATTGTTGCCGTCCCAAAAGACCGCCCGGTCAACTGCCGAGGCAACAACAAACCCCTCAGATACCCCCTTTTCTTTTCCATGCATGCCCCGTTACCTTCTCCTCCAGCAGAGAAAGCCGCTTCGGTCCGCTGCCGTCATCATGGCACTGGGAACGGCACCAGGAACGCAGTGTGTCCATGGCTGCGCCCGTTGCCAGGGCGTGGCGCGCATCTGAAACACCCGCGGAAAGTGATGGCGAAACCCCCTCCATCCATAAAATCGCGCCCGCATTCAGCGCCACGAAATCCTCACACCCCCTGAACGTTCCCGCCCCGGACACAACGGAGAGAAAGCGCAGCGCCTCCTGTTCAAGGGACGGTGACGCCGCTATTTCAGCGGCAGGGCGCCTCGGTATGTCCACATCCTCGGGCACGATGTCAAAGCACTGCCGGCTGTCGCCATCCATGTACCGGATGCTGCTCGCGCCGCACACAGACAGCTCGTCGATGCCTGTGCCGTGGTCGTCCACGGAGCCGTGAACCACAAGCGCCCGGTGCAAGCCGATCTCCTGCATAACCCGGGAAACAGGCTCCAGCAGCGCCCGGGAATAGATGCCCCGCATGGCGCGCCGGGGACGGGCGGGGTTGGCCAGCGAAGCGGCGATGTTGAAGATTGTTCCGAAGCGGATCTGCGAAAGGATGCGCCCCAGCCCGCCGGGATGCACGTGGGACGACATGCCGTTGAACAGTCCGATGCCTGCCGTCCTGATACTGTGGGCGACCACTGCCGGGGGACACTCCACATTGATTCCCATGGCCTCCATGATGTCGACCGCGCCGCAGCGTGACGTGATGGCTCGCGATCCGTGCCGGGCCATCGGAAGGCCGTGGGCTGCGGCAACCAGCGCCGCGGCGCTGCTGACGTTGAATGTCTTGAAGCTGTCCATGCCGGTCCCGGAATTGTCCAGCACCGTTTCGGGCAGTCCGTCCACATGTACGGTATCGAGTTCGTCGATGGCCTGCCATGCCCCGACGATTTCATCAACAGTCTCTCCCTTGGCTTTCAGGGCGGCCAGAAACGCTCCCTGCTGCAAGTCCGGCTGGGAGTTGAGCAATAATTCCCGGAACAGACGGTAGCTTTCCCCCCGGCTCAGATCCCTTCGTTCGATAACCTGCTGCACATACGCGCCGAATTCTTCCAGGGTCATGGTTGTCATTATTCACTCCTTCGGGTCGAGATGTATCTTCATGCAGCGCCGCTCCGCCACCAGGTCCAGGGCGGCATCCAGCGCCGATAGCGGCAACGTGTGACTGACGAGATCGGATACGACGACTGCCCCCGAGACGATGAGTTCCAGGGCCGTCGCGCCGTGGCGGAGAGCGCAGCCGTAAGCGCCCACAACGGTTTGCTCGTGATAGTGCAGATGATTATAGTCCGCGGCCCGACACGCGGCATGGGCGGCAAGCCCCGAGAACGCCACCAGACGGCCGCGGGGAGCCAGGTGCTCCAGCGCCGCCCGATAGGCTTCGCCGTCCCCGACCGCGGGGATGCACACATCAAACAGTTCTCCAGCGGCGGTTTCCCGCCCGCCGATGCGCTCCCGCCGCTCCCCGTCCGGTTCGATGACCACGACATCGGCCCCCATGTGGCAGGCTGCCCGCTTCAGCAATGTCCCGGCCGGGCCGCCCCCCCAGATCCCGATCCTTTCACCGGCGCTCAAGCGCGACAGCTCAAGGGCGTTGATGCAGCACGACAAGGGCTCCGCAAAGACGGCGTCATGGAAACAGCAGGCGTCATCAAGGGCTATCAGGCTCTTTTCCGGCACGATAACGTACTCGGCAAAACCTCCGTCCCGGTGAAATCCCATGATGCGCATCTCCCGACACAGATTTTCAGCACCGGTGCGGCACGCCGGGCACCGGCCGCACCACTCACCGGGATAGACGTACACCCTGGCGCCGACACTGTGCCGAACCGCTTCGGGGCCGTTTTCCGCGACAACACCGACGACCTCTTCACCCGGTATGCGCGGAAGCGACAAGTCCCGGTGACCGGACCGGATCAGCTTGAGGTCGGTGCGGCACAGGCCGGTCACGGCAACCCGCACCAGAACCTCGCCTGCCTTCGGTCGCGGGATGTCACGTTCGCCCTGGACAAATGATCCGATGGCGGATACGGTCACTGCTTTCATGCTGTTCTTCATGCGCTCTACCCCCATAAAAAAAGCCCCCCGTCCCAATGGGACAGGGGGCTGGAATCATGCAAAGCCGGTTCCGGCCCCTCGTTCCACGGAGGTTCCAAAACGTTCGGCAAGGCAGGTTTCCTGGCTCCAGGGTCATCTTACTCGCCGCGCCTTCCCAGGTTTCCCCAGTGGCATGAAGCGGCTTTCATCGCCTGTTACAGTTGCGGGTCAGCGAGGGATTCGCACCCTCTTCCCTTTTACCCGCTCACGGATGGAGAGCGGCACCAGACCGATTGGTCAGCAATTGTACCACACTTTGTACCAGATGCCGGGCTTCAAGTCAAAGAGGGCGAGGTCGGGTCAAGTGACATCAAGAGCGTTACCGCTCGCGCGATCGATGTATTGATTGCCGCCTACGGCCCTAGGAACCCGCGGGGCACTGACCCCAAATACCCTCCCTCTTCACAACCATGTCTTCTTTTTTCCCGTTGCTACCACATCCGAATAAACCTAGATTCGGCAGTTGAAGTCATCCTTCGTTCACTCCGAAGGCCCTTCTTCTGCTGCTCTAAGCTCATTTCGCTACAGTCGATGAATCCTGCGGGTTCGGACGACTCCAACTGCCGTTTTCAGGATAAATCTCTTGGCTGGTCCGACGTATCACTTCACCGTCACCTTTACGCAGCTTCTATTTTCCGCCAGTTGTCGTCGGCCTTCTTGATATTACCGTTCGTATCTTCTTCGAATATTTTCTTGAATTCCTGGCTGAATTGCAGGACGAGACGAGCGTCTATTATCTCCCACGTATCAATCTCAACCGGAAACAATACGCCGAGTGAAACTCCGAAGGCGCAGTAACCGCCGTAAGCGGGCAGGTATTTCTCCGGGGCCTTTTCAAAAAGCTCCTTGTTTTCTTCGGAGGAAAATAGGTACTTGTAGCCGTCATATTCCAGCAATATGGCCGGATTGCCCCTCATTGCCGCACCGATAGAGTGGAACGCAACGGGGTCGTATCCCTGCAATGTGACTCTGCCGTGAGGATCAGCATTGATTACCTGTTTCATTTCGACCTCCTGTTCATAGTATAGGTTCGCGACGCGAACCGTCTCACCGCCGATGTACCCGACGAGATTGCCTAAAGTTTACAGTTACAGCACCATCCATCACATGCCGGATGTTTGTGAGAATCCGACAGGCGCTTCCAAACACCACCTGCCATATTCAATTCGTCTCCGCAAATGATACCATATTCTCGAACTCCCGTCGCCGAGCGTATCATTTTTAGAGAAGATACGCCTGCTCGAAGGCCTCCCATATGGCGTCCACTACTTTTCGCGCTTTTACGCAGTCACCGATACAAACGAATGGCACACCCTTCTTCTTCAGAACCTCCGATACTTCCGTTACCGGCTCATAACCAACACAGGTAACTATCGTGTCGAAACCCTTCACCGTCTCCTTGAGGCAATCTTTCTCGATAACTAGATCGCCTTCGTACGTCACGTCCCTGACCACCGTTTTCGTAAGGATCGTCACACCTTTTTCCTTGAGACGCTGCATCAGAAGCGCCCTTTCAAGGAGACCCACGTCTTTCGCGGCATCGTCCAGCATTTCGATTACGGTAACCTTCGCTCCCCTGTCCGCCAGCAATTCCGCTGTTTCACTACCCACTGCGCCACCGCCGATAACGGCGACATTCCCGCCGAACGGGGCGCCGGTCAGGATTTCCTCCGCTCCGCGCACACTCGGATGATCAATACCGGGGATTGGTGGGATGATGGGCCGGGAGCCAGTGGCGACAATGACGGCATCAGGTTTTTCCCTATCGATTACCGCTTCATCAACGTTCCGGTTCAATTCGACCCGCACGCCGAGTTTCTCGACCTGCCTGACCTGGAAATTCAGGAGATCACCAAACTCATCCTTGAATGGAAGGTTGACGGTCAGATTCACCAGCCCTCCCAGTTTGCCGCCCTGCTCGCAGAGCAGCACGTCATGACCCCGCAACGCTGCAATCCGGGCCGCTTCCAGGCCTCCCGGACCTCCGCCGACAACCAGCACCTTCTTTTTCTCCGGCGCCTTCACCGTCAGATCATATTGCCATTCCCTACCGGTCAGGGGATTCCCCAGGCAGCCGATAGCCATTCCCGCGAAAAGCCGGTCGGCGCACCCCTGTTCGCACCCGATGCATTTCCTGATGTCTTCAGGATGGCCGGCCCGGAGTTTTGCGGGGTACTCGGGATCCGCCAGCAAGGCCCTTCCTGTGGACACCAAATCGGCCTTTTCCGATTCCAGGATATCCATGATAACGTCGGGATCTTTAAGCCTACCCGCAACGATGACGGGGATGGCGCCGCCAATCGCCTTTTTTATGGCCGCGGCATTTTCCACGTATACCCCTTGGGATATGGCTGCGGGTTGGATGATCATGGCCGCCGATTCGTAGACTCCTCCGGTCACGTGTATGGCATCGATGCCGTTCTCCACGAGCATGCGGGCATAGGGACCGGTATCCTCGAGAGTAAGCCCGCCGGACACGTACTCTTCAGCGCTCATGCGGTACAGCATGGGATAGTCGCCGCCTACCCTTTCCCTGACGTGCTTCACGACCTCCAGGGGGAAGCGGGCTCGATTGGCAAGAGAGCCTCCATACTCGTCCGAACGGTGATTGCTGTAGGGCGACAGGAACTGGCAGAGCAGGTAACCGTGTGCCCCGTGTACCTCCACTGCGTCAAAACCAGCCTCTTTCGCCCGCGCCGCGGCGTCTCCAAAGGCGGCCACAATCATCCGTATATCCTCCCCGGTCATTTCCTTGGGCGGTTCACCGCAGAAAGGGCACGGGATGGGCGAAGGAGCGATGAGCTTGACCCCTGTAACCGCCTCCATGCCCTGCCGGCCGCAATGGAAAAGCTGCATGGCTATCTTCCCGCCCTCTTCATGAACGGCATCGGTGAGCCTTTTCAATGCCGGCACAAGCTCATCCTTATAGTTCCCAAGGCCATACGGGAACCCCTTGCCGCTCGGATGGACATAGGTAGCCTCCGTGATGATGAGTCCGACGCCTCCCTTGACCCTGGCCCTCATGTAGGCAACGTAGCGGTCGTTGACCGAGCCGTCCCCCTCGCAGAAATTCGTTACCATGGGAGGCATAACGATACGGTTCTTCACCTTCATCTTCCCGATACTGGCAGGTTCGAACAGTTTCTCGTAACTGCGCATGTCTTCTCCTCCTTCTTTTGGTACTTGGGGACAAGGTTAAACCAGACCTTTCCCAGTTCACATATGACCGGTCGTCTACTTAATTAACAAAAAAAATATCACGGCTTGAAAAACGTATCGAACATGATGGAAACACACCGTTTCAACGGTTCCGTGGAATTTTCGATTTTCATGCGGAGCAGGCTCCCTTCCCACGCATTGCAGAAAATATCCGCCAAATCTTCAGCGCGCATATCCGTCCTGACGCTCCCTTCCGCCTGGGCGGCCTGGATGTATTTCGCGAACCGTTCCCGCCATTCGAAAATGGCCGACTGCATGACACTGCGACAGGTGGGACTTGATTCGCAGATCTCCGCTGCCAGGTTGCCGATGATGCATCCGGTCTTGATTTCGCTTTCACCGTGTTTCGAAATCATCCGCTCGAAGCTGTGACGAAGGGCGGTCAGGATATCTTCCTCCGGACAGTCTTCAAAATACGAAGACCATTCACACCAATACGATTCCGCATAATGCCTGATCACTTCAGCCGCGAAATCTTCCTTGCTGCTGAAATAGTTGTAGAATGAACCCTTCGGAATCCCCGCCGCGTCAACAATTTCCTTGATTCCGGTACCGTGATACCCCTGCCTGGAAAATATCTCCACTCCAAGATCGAGCAGGCTTTTCTGGATATGTTCACTACGTCTCGGTCTTGCCATTGGATATATATATGACCGTTCGTCTTTTAATGCAAGCAATTTTTGCCGGGAATGCGGCTTCAATTCTACGCTTCACGATAAGCGAACGCTCACGGAACCGCTTTCGAGCGATCCCGTGAGCGTCCCTTCACAACGTGATTTTGCTGTGCTGGTCGCGCATTTCCGCCACGGAACCGGCCAGCGCCGCGGTGTCGAGCACCATCTCCATCATTGCAATCTGCTCATCCCAAACGCCTTGATCCGCCTCTGCCTTGATGTCTTCTTCAAACACGTGGTACACAGGGAGTCCCAACGAGACTCCGGCCAATGGACCCGCGAACGTCGGATCGCCGGCGGTGACCGTTTCGGCATACAGCCCGGCCCCTTCGGGATCGGCGGAACCAAGCACCACGACCACGTTTTCCGCGCCGTATTTTTCGGCTGCGTCCATGATCCGCTGCTGGTTTTCCAGGTCCATTGCTCCTGCCGCCGTTCACACAAAGCATTGCGTGGCCGAAAAAGCAACCTCGGCGCCGCTGCCGGCAAAGCAGGCCTCCATGGCGGGACTGGGAACCCCGTCCCGTTCGCCCAGGAGAATCAGTTTCTTGCCCGTCAACTTGCCCATACATTCCTCCTCTCCGTGATTATTGCGGTTAAGACAGAAGCCTCTCCGCTCCGGCGCGGATTGCTTCGATGGTCACGTCATCGCCGGTGATGGTTTCCTTTCGTTCCCCGTTCGCATAGAACAGAAACGTGGGAACTCCCATAACCTTTAGAGCTATGGCGAGCCGTCGGTTTTCCATGACATTGACCTTGCCGAACTTGACCGTCTGCCCGTACTCCCGCGCCAGCGACTCGACCTCCGGCATCAAGGCAAGGCAGGGGCCGCACTTGGGTCCCCACAGGTCCACGACCACGGGCTGTTCGCTGTTGATAACTTCCGCTTCGAAATTTTCCTTGTCGATAACCAGCATGCTCCTGTCTCCTTCGTGCCCAAGCTATAGATAACCGCTCCTGCTCAATTCTTCCCTGGCCTTCCCTTCAGCGCTTCCCGGAACCTTGACCACCGGCCCGGTGCAGCCCATACCGGATTCCGCGTAGATCCCCGCTTTCCACAGCGATTTCACGGCCGCTTCAACGGCAAGCACGTCGATTCCCTGGATCTCCGAGTCCGTCGGTTGCCGGGCAGGCGCGGCAACCTCTTCCCCGGCCGCGGGCGATGCCGCGAACGAAGCGATAATCGTATCCAGACCCGCGTTCCTGGCTGCATTCACCTCGGCCTCCACATGGCGGACCAGCCCTCCTCTTACGAGGGCCGCGGTGTAACACAAGGCATTGGCTATGACCGGCGCCCCGGACGCCCGGGAAATGATGCTCACCACCTTGCCCCACCCTTCTCCGACCGACGGGCCGTACCCCCATCCAACCGCCTCGAAGCCGCCTCCCGTGGTAAACGCGGAAAAGAGCTTCATCAGCACATTGCCGGTGAGCGTGTCGCAGACGCACACGTCCGCTGCGCCGGCCAGGAGGTCGTTGCCCCGGAGGAGACTTCCGCCGTCGGCCCTTACGCTGCCGGCGAAGGTGATGGGGTAGCCCCTTTCCGCCAGCCGGGCCAGGGCGCGCTGCGCCGAGGCGGCGCCGTCCAGGTTGAGGACACCGACCGTGGGCGTCTCCTTGCCGAGCGCCTTTGCCACGGCCACGCCGTACACGGCGTTTCGCACCATGGCCTCGATCCGGGATGTCGCCGACATGCCGGTGGATGATGCGATAAGCAGCGGTCTCCCCCTGGCCGGCGTCACCACACGCCCGATGGTGGTCACGCCAATTGGAAACGGGTAGTGGAGCGCCACGGCCGCGCCGATCCTGCCATCGGAAAGGGCCGACTCCATGGCCGCGGTTATCGCCGACTCATCTTCGGATGTTTCGATCCACGGCACGCTGTCGTATCCGGCCGGCCTGGGGCCGATTGCCGTCACCTGGAGACGGCAATCCTGCTCCATGGCGAGCTTCGCCCCGGCCAGGAGCTCCTCCGCGCCCAGCTCGCTTCCCGCTGCCATGAGACCTACCGGAATTTTGGGGCCGCCCGTGCGGGCCTGCTCCACCAGTTCCGCCAGGGCCTCACCTATAATCTGGCGCTTGTCCTTCATACCACCTCCTCACTCTGCCTTCCGCAGGGAATCGGCCAGGTCCGCCAGGGCATCCAGCAGGACGTTCTTCACCTCGTCGCGGGTGAGGCCGGCGACCGGTTTGCCCATTGAGGCTTCCACCAGGAACGACGCCCCGTCGGAAAGCCCGGTCATCCGGGCAAGGAAGAGACTCCCCTTGCCGATGATCATGGCCCGCTTCATCTCGCCCGAGGCAATGGCGTCCACCGCGTGACCGAGAAAGGGTACTCCCGAAGGGATATGGCCCTGGGTATGGGCAAAACCGACAAGGCCGTGTCTGGCTACGAAATCGCCGATGGCCGCCCGCTCAAGCTGCCCTTTCAGGACGGCCAGGGCCGCGATCATCTTCGCATTGGCCTCGGGCACATCCCCGGCGCCGGCCGGGACCGTGATTTCCGGAATCTGAAGCTCTGCCGCATACTTGTCCACATCCGCAAAGTTCAGCCCCGCTTTCCGCAACGGGTCCCACACCAGGGCGGTGGTCACGGCCTGGGGCGACGCCCCGGCCCCCACCGAGTGCTTGCCGAGGGCGTCGAGGCGGATGACCGGCGCTGTTCCGTCATCGGGCGCCAGCAGCGCCGCGAAGTTGCCCAGGCAGTTCTCCAGGGCCGGGTGATTTTTCTTCACATGGTCGCGCGAATTCATGAAGAGCTTGGGCAGCGCCCCGCCCGCCAGCACGACCACGTTCCCGCGGGCGCCGGAAGCCACCAGGGACGCGCCGGTAATGAGCGCATTGACCGGGGCTGCGCAGAAAGCGCGGACATCGAGGCCGCTGGCATTGACGCAACCTGTGATCTCGGCGATTGCCTTGGCCAGGTTGCCGCCGCCCCGCTGGTTCATGTCACCCACCGCCTCCTCGGAACATTCCACGAGGAAGTCGACCTCCTCCGCTCCCATTCCCGCCTTCTTCAGCAGGTGGAGGAGCGCGAGCACGCTGCCCGCCTTGCTGGCCAGGTTCTCCAGGATGACGTGGGCGGAGAGCGTCTCGTCCGTTTCGTGGGCCCGGCGGCAGCAGCCCACCACCTCACCGCCGAAATAGAGGGGCAACGCCCCCTTCCCGGCAATTTCGCCGGCGATGTCGGCGTCTTCCCGCCCGGTCTTCAGGCGTTGAAGCACGTCGGCGCCAAGGGCCGGATGGGAGAGGAGTTTGTGGCGAACCGAAGCCGCGAAGCCCGTTTCCAGCCAGACCAGGTCGAAGACATCACAGATGTCCAGCAGGCCGAGGAATTCGTCTTCGGGCATGATTTCCCCGTACCTCCCGAAACGGGTCGGCTCGCTCGCGAGGTTCGCATGCCAGGGCCGGGGATGCGCCTCCAGCTGCCCGACCGTCATGACGCCGATATAGGCCAGGTTCGGGGCGTAGCGGGCCGCGTCCCCGTAGGGCTGGATCAGCCCGGGAAGATTGGCGAGGAATGGAGAGTCCGGTTTTTCGCGGCGCTCCATGCAGGGGGTCGTGCCATAGTGCAGACCCAGCTCCGGCGTATGGTTGAGACAGTACACGGTGCTTTTGACGGCTGCGTTGGGCATAGGACGGTATCTCCCTTAGTTGTTCCTGAAACCGTGATCGCCTCACGGCTTCAGGGTTATTGTCAAACGACTACAGGCTTTCCAGGTATTTTTCAGCGCTGAAGGCGGCGGCCGCCCCTTCCCCCACCGAAACCGAGACCTGCCGCAATCGCTTGCTGACCACGTCACCCGCGGCGAAGATGCCCGGGACGTTTGTTTCCATTTCCGTGTTGACAAGGACAAACCCGTCCTTGTCCAGGGCAACGATGCCGTTCAGGAATTTCGAGCGGGGCATCATCCCGACGAAGATGAACACGCTGTCGGTGGCCATTTCGGATATCTCGCCGCTTTTGACGTTCCTCAGGGTGACGCTTTCGACGAGTTCATCCCCGTTGATGCCGGTGACAACGGTGTCCCACACGAACCTGATCCCGGGATTCCCGAAGGCCCGCTCCTGGATCACCCTGGTGGCGCGCAGTTCGTTCCTGCGGTGGATGACGTTCACCTCGCGGCCGAACCGCGTCAGGTAGATGGCTTCTTCAACGGCCATGTCACCGCCCCCAACGACGGTAATGATGCAATCCTCGAAAAAGGCGCCGTCGCAGGTGGCACAGTAGGAAACCCCTTTTCCCCTGAGGCTGTTCTCCCCCTCTACGCCGAGCCTCCGCTCATGGGCGCCGGTGGCCACGATCAGCGCTCGGCAGCGGATCACGCCATCCTTCAACCGGATGATCTTTTCGCCGGTCTGCGGTAGAACCTCGACGGACAGCGCGGTACCCTTCACGATGTTCAGGCCGAACCTCCTGGCCTGGTCCGCCATTCTGCCTGCCAGCTCCGGCGCTTCGATCCCTTCCGGAAAACCGGGATAGTTCTCCACCGTCTCATAGGTCATCATCTGGCCGCCGCAGGATGCCCCTTCCAGCAGCACCACGTCCATGCGGGACCGCGCGGCGTACATGCCGGCGGTCAGTCCCGCGGGGCCGCCGCCGAGAATCACCAGGTCATGATAATCAGACGTCATACCGAGCTCCCTGTAACTATTCCCATTTTTCCGTGGACCCGTGGGGCATTCAGCCCAGCTCGCTCGGAATGCCTCTGTCTCTGCATTTTCGGCAAGAGCTCCTGTGCCGGCGAAGTTCATACAGCAATGTCTGGAGAAACAGCGTTCGCGGCGATTGACTCCGGCATTTCCGCTCGCGTGGTCTTTCATGCCTCACGGGTCTGGAACCTTCATCCATAGGATGATCCGCCGGCATGTTGGGAAATCAGCCGTCAATGGTAACAACGGTCGGACCGTCCACCTCCTGCTGGAGCAGCCCCAAGGCCTTCAGGATGAACCTGCGACGGAGTTCTTTTTCCTTTTCCTCGTCCAGTGATGGGTCGCCCACGGGATTCGGGACTGCCCGGCCCTGTACGATACGATTAACGCCGACCATCTGCGCAATGTTGGGAATGGCCGTGATCTGGACAACGGGAATACCCATCTTTTCGAGGCTGGATGCGAGCGTTGCACCGCAACGCGTGGAGGAGCCTCAAGTGGAGGTGAGAATGGCGCCGGAGATGGTGCCCCGCCGGAGGATTTCTTCCCCGATTTCCTCTCCTATTTCTCCGCACCGTTTGGTCACGGTGCAGTTGCCGCTCGTGGAAAAGAACGTGTCGTGGAGCTTTCCGACCTTTCCTTCCTTCACCAGCTCCCGCAGCGCATCCACGGGAACCAGGCGGTCGGGCCTGTTCAGGACATGGTCGTTGAAGTAACCGGCATGGGCCACGTCCCACGCCTTGAAGAGCTCCTCGATCTCATACGCCCCCCACTTGAGGTTGCTTCTCGTGGCGAGCCCCGTGGGATTGCCCTTCGGCACCAGCCCACCGTCGCTTATTAGGGCGATTTCGCATCTGCTCAGGTCCTTGAGGGGCGGGGGTGGCGACACTTTTTCAAAGACCGGCGGGATAACCTCGCTTTCGAACGGTTTCCCCTGGAGCTTGGCCAGCAGCTTCTCGACGGCCCGTTCCGCGATGCTCTTTTCGCACCATTCGTTTCGCAGGAGATTGCGGGAAAAATAGTTGTACTCAGAGGGTTTCGGCAGATTCTCCCACGCCACCAGGTCCTGCTCCCGCTCGTCGGACAGGAGCCTGAAGGCCAGGCGGACCATGGTGTCGGCAAGCTCCGGTATCCCCCTGGCAATGTTCGGGGCCTTGCAGATGAATGCGTATTTCCGGTACAGGTCCACGCCCGGGTTCTCTTCGTTCATGGCGGTGACGACCGGGATCCCCAGGAGCGAACCGATTTCCTTGCACATGGCGCCGCAGGCAACGCCGTACCTGCCGCCGGCAAACGAAGGACCCGCGAAGAAGATGTCGGGCCGGTATGATGCCGCCAGCTTCGCGCCTTCCCGTGCATTCTCTTCCACGTTCTCCGCAAAGTAATCGTCGCCGCAGATCACCGTGGCAACTATTTCAGCGCGGTCGCCGAGCGCTTTCCGCAGGGCCAGACCGGGGCCCACGGGCCCTTCCTTGACGGTGAAACCCACGCCGGCCTTGTCTTCACCGCCGACCTGCCCGAAAAACTGGTTGAGATAGTTGACCACTCTCAATTTCTTTTCGCCCATGGTTTCATCCTCCCTTATGGACTAGTATTCCTTGACGATGACCCTGGCGCCGCCCGTGCAGTCGAGAACGCCGGGGAGCAGGTACTCCTCGATGTCGATGACCGGGTCTCCGGCATATTGAACGATGGGGTCCGGGCAGAAGATCCTGGTTTCGGCGGTCCCGCCCAGGAACCTGTCCGCCTTCCAGGGAACCTTGGTTCTCTCGAAGGTTGCCGAAGCCGCGATGATCAGGTCCAGACACGGCGCATTGAACAGGATGGTGTCGGACAGGGTGCCGAACGGGGTCAGAGGCTGCGTGAAGATGGCGGTCTTCACCCCGAGCTTTTCGCATTCCTCCCCGGTTACTGACAGGTCGATATGGGGCATCCCGCCCGTGACCTTGGCCAGGATCACGCCGTCGGCCCCCAGGACATTCTTCAGCAGGTTGGCTGCCATGAAAGCGCACCGTACCCTGTTGGCCGGCTCGGCATTGGCGCACACGCCGACCACGCCGACAAAATTCAGGTCCCTGCCGTGGCGCCGGTACAGCTCCCTGATGATGCCGTGGTTCTGGATGCTGTAGGTATCGATGGCCTTGACCACGTTCCAGCCTACGATTCCCCCGTCCAGGACTTCATTGGGATGGAGGATCGTGGGCGTCAGGGTGCGGACATGGGTCCCGTAGAAACAGGGGTCGGAGGTAGCGAGGTAATCGAACTGGGGGGTGTAGATCTGGTAATAGAAGGCAACCCGGGGAAGGGGCGATGCGGGGTCAATTTTCGGGATGTCCAGGTCGAACACTTCCACCTCGTCGACCGGGTGCCCGTCGGCGGCCCGCGCCAGATACACGGCGGTCGCCAGTCCCGCTATCTTCACCGCGTCCTCGAAATCCCGCTCTTCGATTCCGTCGGCAATCCTCGGCGCGATACTGACGTTTTTCATTTTCCCGTAGGGGCTTTTCTCGGCAATAGGTCCGCACATGTCGAGGACGCCTATCTCCTTCCGGTTCGTGCAGGGATTGGATACGATGATCGCAACGCCCCGCAGGGATCTGGTGCGGCCGCTTCCGGCGGTCTGCATCCTGCCGATGAAGCCGGGGAAGTCGGCATCCTCCCGCCCGATCTTGCAGCGCGGCTGCACCACGTCGCAGATGTTCAGGATACGGACGTTTTCTCCCGGTTTCGCCAGGGCGATCTCCACGGATGCTATCCTGGGATCCTCGAGGATCAGCCCTTCCAGCTCCTTGAAGTTTATGGAAAGTACGCCACCCGCGACCCGTGTCGTCGGGCCCTCCTGGATATCCCTGATGTCTATGGATTCGATCTCGAGTCTCATCTGGTCTCTGCCTCCTTTCCCGGGATTGTCCGTCAATCCGTCGACTTCCACTGCCAACGATACTGGACGGGTCGAATCCGTAACGGAACAGGTCCCATGGATTAGGGAACGATTGTCCCCCCTGCTTCCCTCGCCTAAAACACCGCCCGGTGTATGATCCTGTTTTTCACCAGATCCACCGTAAAAAGGATATGTTTCCTCAGTTCGTCTTTGGCCCGGTCAAAACTTCCCTCATGCAAGAACTCCAGCACCCTTTTATGGTCGTCCAGGGAATGACGGGCCGCGTCATCGATATGAAAATAAATGTGCTGGTACCTGGCAAGGGTATAGCCGATTGATCCGTAAATGCGGGACAGCATCGAATTTCCCGTCGACTCCACCAGGCCGACATGGAATTCGTGCATGACCCTGATCAGCAGGAGCAACTCCGCCTCATCCTCACTGTTCAAGCTGGATCGCAAAGCAGCCGCTTTTTCCAGAGCGTTTTCGGATTTCGGGAGGCTCCTGATGTCGGAGGCCTTCAACAAATCCACGCAGTAACATTCGATCATCTCCCGTGTCTGGGATACTTCCATGAAATCCTTCAAGGACAATTCGGATACATAGGTCCCCTTCCTGGGGACACTGAACGCCATGTTGTCCTTTTCCAATATGCGGAACGCTTCCCGCAAGGGGGGACGGCTGACTCCAAGGTTCATGGAGATATCAACTTCGTTGAGCTTGTACCCCGGCTTCAATTCGCCGATGATAATCTTTTCCCTCAGTGCTTCCAGTACCGTGGATGTTGTGTTCAACCCTTCCATTCATCAGCCCCCTGATTTGCCCATTTTTGTATTCATTATTGTCTACAATTTTGAATACATAATATACCGGGAAAAGCAGATGTCAAGAAAAGAGTGGAGCATTCAATGCAGGGGGGGGCTACTGGAGGGAATGAAGAAAAGGATGACCGATCAGGTAAGGGGAGCTATCTCGCCGGGAGTGCTTACGCCGGTGATGGTGCCCTGATCGTCGATGTCGATGTTGTAGGCGGCGGGCGTTTTCGACAGGCCGGGCATGCGCATGATCTCGCCGGTGATGGGGATGAGGAATCCGGCACCGGATGCGATCTTGATCTCCCGGACGGTGACGATGAAGTCGCTGGGAAGCCCCAGGAGGCTGGGGTTGTCGGAAAGGGATTGCTGGGTCTTGGCGATGCAGACGGGCAGCTTGTCGAAGCCGTAGCGGTTGATCAGGTCCAGGTTCTTCCGGGCCAGGGGCTGGTAGTCGATGGAGACGGCGCCGTAGATCTCACTGGCCACCGTGAAGATCTTGTCCTCCACGGGCAGATCCCAGTCATACAGCGGGCGGTACTCGCCGGGCATGGTGGAGAGGATCTCGACCGTCTTTTCCGCCAGTTCCAGGCCGCCTTCGCCGCCCAGGCGGAAGATGTCGCAGGGCGCGATGTTCATCCCTTCGTCTTCCGCCGCCTTGACCACGGCTTCCACTTCTTCATCCGTATCGGAAGGAAAGCGGTTCAGGGCGATGACGCAGGGGACATGGAACTTGTCGATGTTCTGATAGTGCTTCCGGAGATTAGCCATGCCGAGAACAGCCGCCCGGGGATTGGACAGGTCCAGGTCCGCACGGTCAATGCCCGCGTGGTATTTCAGGGCGCGCACCGTGGCCACGAGAACCACGATGCGCGGGTTCAGGCCTCCGTAGGGAGCAACAATGTCGAAAAACTTTTCCGCGCCCAGATCGAAGCCGAAGCCGGCCTCGGTTACTACATAGTCGGCGAGGCGGAGCGCCAGGTCGGTACCCATGATGCTGCTCGTCCCCTGGGCGATGTTGGCGAACGGTCCGCCGTGGATGATGGCCGGGACATTCTCCGTGGTCTGGACCAGGTTCGGGAGGAGGGCATACTTCAGGAGAGCCGTGACGGCGCCTTCGACTTTCAGATCGCCGGCCATGACCGGCCGTTTGTCGTGGGTGAAACCGACAAGGATCCTGCGGATTTTTTCCTTCAGTTCCGCATAGGACCGTGAGAGGCAGAGGATGGCCATGATCTCGCTGGATGGGACGATATCGAATCCCGTCTCCCGGGGAAGGCCGTTGGCGGAGCCGCCCAGGCCTATGACGATGTCCCGGAGGAAGCGGTCGTTCATGTCGATGACGCGTCGCCAGGTGATTTTCCGCGGGTCGATATTCAGGGGGTTGTCATGATAGACCGAATTGTCCAGCATGGCCGACAGGAGGTTGTGGGCACTCTCCACCGCCGGAAAATCATTGGTAAAATGGAGATTGATGTCGTCCACCGGATGGACCCGGGAGAGCCCTCCCCCTGTTGCGCCGCCCTTCATGCCGAAGACGGGGCCAAGTGACGGCTCCCGAAGTGCGGTAATGGTGGACTTCCCCAATCCGGCCAGGGCCTGGGCGAGTCCGATGGAGACGGTGGTTTTTCCCTCGCCGGCCGGCGTGGGGGTCATGGCAGAGACGAGGATCAGGGAGGCATCGGGGCGCCGTTGAAAACGGTGAATGGCTTCCAGCCTGACCTTGGCCTTGTAGCGGCCGTAGCATTCAAGATCTTCTTCCGCAAGGCCGATGGATGCAGCAATGTCAACAATGGGCTTCAGTACAGGCGTCGCCTTTTTATGGGAGTGTCGGGTCATGGGCCTACCTGCAGATCACTGCTTCAAACCGGATATCGATGTTGGATTCATCACCGATACGGTAGAGGTCGTTTTTCAGATCCAGGATCTTCACGGCCGGCGGCAGGGAGAAAAAACAGACCATCTGAAAGATGCTGGCGCCCGTGACAGGGTTGTTATCCACATTGGTGGAGATATCCTCGATGTTGATGCCTCTGCCGTGCAGGGCCTTGCAGATCTGGTGAATGATCCCCGGACGGTCGATGGAGGTGGCAATGAGCTTGTACGGGATGGACGGTGAGACCTCCCGCTGCAGCGGCGCCTTTGTCTTCCGGACGTAGACATCAATACCCGTCTTCTTGCGCAGACTGTCCAGGTCCGTGATGAGTCTTTCCACATTGTCGGTGCCCCCCGAGGTAAGGATGGTCATGCCGAACTCCCCCCCCAGGACACAGCCGCGGGACCGTTCGATGTTAATGCCCCGCGCCGTGAAAAATTCCGCTATCTGCTTTACCAGACCCGGGCTGTCCGGCCCCATGAATGAAAAAACGACGTAGTATCTCATCGGTCGACTCCGTAGTGTTTCCCTAGTGCAATTCCCCTCGAAATAACCACGCCTCCGCGGCGGAACTAATTGAACGAGATGTTGACTACTTCCTTAGCCGTCCCGAGGACTGGTGTCAAGAAAATATTTCCGAAAGAAGTTCGGCCGGCAGGGATCGATGCTTTGCCGGCCGGCATTTTCAACGTATCCCATATCGCAGAAAACAGGTGTGTCAGTTTCATCATTTCGAAGTGAGCGGCACGTCGGCAATATCCAGTTACCCCGTGACTATGCCGGGACGAGAAATCTCGAGTCCCAATACGTATTATTACGGAGGCAATTAAACATATCAATTGTAGGGGCTAGGCTTGCCTCGCCCAATCGGGGCGCGGCGTGCCGTGCCCCTACATCAGGGTTGCGATGTTTAATTGCCGGAGTAATACCCGCTGTCATAGGGAAGTTCCTTTTTCGTCCAGTCTCTACACAGCTCGATAAGTTCCGAAAACCTGCTATAAAACAATAGAGATGTTTGACAGCGATAAGGCCTTCAAGATCTCACAATCACTGGGATCCCGTCAGTTCTAGTAGATCGCGGCAAACTCCCCCTGTAGTGCATACGGGGAAGATGGAAGGATCTCCCATGGAACCCTCGCAACCAAACCACGGCCCTGTTCCATCCATATCCCTGCAACGGGCATCGGCGGCACTCGCCTCACTCTTTGTCGGAGATTCCCTGGCGATGCCGGTGCACTGGTTCTATGACACCGCCGATATCGAGCGCGCCTTTCCCGGCGGCATCAAGAAGCTCGAAGCTGCGCCGGAATTTCACCCTTCATCGATCATGTCGCTTCATTCCACCCGGCGTGGCGGTCGGTCGGGGCAGGACCGGGGCCTGCCCGACTCCCCGGAGATCATCGGCACCGTGATCCTCAAAGGCCGGCAGCACCTGTGGGGCCAAGCCAACCGGCACTATCACCATGGGATGCCGGCGGGCGACAACACCCTCAATGCCCACTGTGCGCGAGTTTTGCTGCGCTCCATTATCGCCAACAACGGCTGCTACAGCCGCGACCACTTTCTGCAATCCTACATCGAGTTCATGACTGCCGATCCGCCCCGGCACCGGGACACCTACGCCGAATCGTATCACCGCGGCTTCTTTGCCAACCTTGTCGCCGGAAAGCCCCCCCATCAGTGCGGCGCCCGCACCCATGACACCCCGTCCATGGGTGGACTGGTCACCATCGGCCCACTGGCCATAAACGAACTGTTGCACGGCACTGAAATTGCCGCGGTGCAGGCGACCTGCCGAGAACATCTCTTTCTTACCCATCCGGATGAAGCCCTCGGCCGTATTTGCGATGGGTATGTCGCTCTTATTGCCGGCCTGCTCTTGCGAAAGGCGGATGAGTCCCCTGAGCGGCATCTGCTGGCGGCAGCCCAATCAACCATGGGTATTGATCTTGCGCGCCTGGTGGACCGCACCCGGTCAGACAGGGACATCGTCGGCGGCAGGTATTCCACCGCATGCTATATCGGTGATTCCTGGCCCAGCCTGTTGTACCTGGCGTTCAAATACCGGAATGACCCCAAGGAGGCCCTGCTGGCCAACACCAACCTGGGTGGCGAAAACGCGCATCGCGGCGCGGCACTCGGGGTCATTGTCAGCCTCTCATCCGGCAGTACGGTCGAGGAGTGGTTCGGGCAACTCGTTGACTATCAGGCCATCCAATCGGAAAGAGCGGCCTGGCTTTCCCCCTTTCCCATGGCCAGGCCATGAGTTGGTCCGTCTTGTTTCAAAGGAATGCAGGTTTGCATATTCATACCTCGATACGAACATTCCCGGGGGATCAGCCATGTCGGACATTGTCCTTGTTTTTCCCTACTTCGACACTCATTCTCCCCTTTCAATGCTCTTCCATCCCCTGGGGATTGCGCAATTGACGGCCTTGTTGCGGCAGGAGAACATGGACGTCACGGTCATCGACTGTACATTCCGAAAACGTGACGATGTCCTTGCCGAGATCGTGACGGCGCAGCCGCGGATTGTGGGAATCTATGCGATGGTATCAGTTTCGGACAACGCCCTTCTCCTTGCCGGAGAGCTTCGTCGGCAGCTGCCGGAAACCCTGCTGCTGTGCGGCGGCCCCCTGCCGACCCTCAGACCGGAGCAGTTTTGCGACCTTTTCCATCTGGTTTTTCGCGGTGAAGCCATTCATTCTTTGCCTCGCTTATGCAGGGATTTTCTCCAGCCCGGGACATCAGCGCACGATCTCCGTGCTCTCCTGGGCGATCCGGAGAACTATCCCGGCATCTACTGCCGGGAGCCCGGCAGCCATTCCATAATCCGGAGCGAGCAGCGATCATCCGATGAAGACGTGCTGAACCGGCTTCCGATTCCCGACCGCCGCGGGTACGATCATGGGCGTTACCAACGCTTCTGGATCGAGAGGGAAGGCTTCTCGATGGCGGGGATCATGACTACATATGGCTGTCCCTACCAGTGTGATTTCTGTTCGAAGCCGATTTTCGGCGACCGGTTCCGTCGTCGCGCCATGAATCGGATCTTCGAGGAGATACACGATATCAGAAAATGGGGATATGACGGTCTCTGGATCGCTGATGACGGTTTTACCCTGGATCTTGATCATCTTCGCGCCTTCTGCTACAGGCTGATCCGGGAAGAACCGGATATGAAGTGGTTCTGCCTCTCTCGGGTGGATGCGATTACCCGCCGGGATATGGACCTGATGCGGCAGTCCGGATGCCGGAAAGTCTACCTGGGGCTGGAGTCGGGCAGCAACGAGGTACTGCGGCTGATGAACAAGCAGACTACCGTCGAGATGGCAGAGAAGACGGTGGCGCTGTTCGCCCAAAGCGGAATAAAGAGCGCGGGTTTTTTCATGATCGGGTATCCCGGTGAATCGTATGCCTCGATCGAGACAACCTTTCAGTGGGCGCTTACCTTGCCCCTGGACGAAATCTCCTTCACCATCCCCTATCCGTTGCCGGGTACCCGTTTTTTCGAAAAGGCGATTTCTGTCCGGAAAGAGGCTGACTGGAAGTATGAAAATGAAAACCGCTTCGTGTATCGATCGGATTTTGATGAAGACTATCTGAAACAGCGGATTGCAGAGGTGTACGCCCGGTTCGAGGCCGGACGGAAGGGCGGATCAGTGCGGCCGGATGGAGCAGGGTGATGATTCAGCGGCTGCCGGTTTCCGAAAAGCTGGCCCTGGTCCATGACCCGTCTCGGGAAGAGGGAAAGACCGCCGGAATGGCGAAGGGGCTCTTTCTCAGTTTTGGTGATGAGGTGTATGCCGGGGAGTCTGCCGGATTCGGCTTGCCGGTCTGGAAAACCGCACGGCTGACCTTTTTCCCTTCTCTCGCAGCCGCACGGTGGTTGGGGCGGAACGTCTTCGAAAAGGTCTATCGGCTGGACCGGGTGGTATGCTGGAAACTGTTCGGTCTCCGGACGCCGTGGATTTTTTCCGCTGTGCTCGAAAGGCTTACCCGACTTTACATGCAACAGCCCGGGCATCAGCATCTCCTGCTGAAGGTGCGCGACACATTACTCATGCTGCTGCGAATGGAAAGCGTCATGAGGCAGGACGGCAACCAGGGCGAATGCCGTGTCTCGTATGAGGCAGGACCCCGGAAACTGGTGGTGTCGGTTGACGGACGATCGCTGCAGGGCAGCGGCGAGTTGATCCTGCTCAACGAGGTGGCAGGCCTTCCCTTCAGTCGATTGCGCATCGGCCGGCTCATCCTGGACGGGAACAACATACCTGCCTGGCGGCCCTGCCCCTTTTCAGCCGTCCTGGAGAATCCCGCTGCCGGAATCGGGTTCTCCATATCCCCGGGCTGCCGGCCGTTTCCGCCTGACCGGCGACTGGCGGGTGGGCGGGAAGTCGGTCGTGGGCTGAACTGGGCCGGGCTTGAAATGTCAGCGGAACCGCGGTTTTTCAGCTATGAAGTCCGCCTTTTGGTTGAAGCGAACGGCGAAACGGAAATCCAGGAACATCCTTGATATATGTATCCTGGAGGAGAAGAGCTCTATGGTTTTTTGTGCCCGGATTTTCTTCATCATACCGGTCATTCATTGCCAACCGTGAATTGCATCGCAAGAATCGGATAGAAGCCGGGACGTATTATTCGCTAGTATTCGGCTCAGAGGTGAAACGATGCGAAACCGGAAAAAATCGCGTATCGGGCAATCGGTGCATGGCTTTCATGCAAAAAGGGAAGAAGAATTCTGGAATGCGATAAAGGAACGTGACGTCGCGTTTGACGGTATGTTCTGGTATGGAGTGCTGACAACCGGGATCTATTGTCGGCCGTCCTGCCCATCACGCTTGCCGAAACGGGAAAACATCGTCTTCTTTACACTGCCTGAAACGGCGCGGCGGGCAGGTTTGCGGCCCTGCCTGCGTTGTCGTCCTGATGACGCGGCTTTTTGCGACCCACAGGCGGCATTGGTTCAGAATATCTGCCGCCTGATCGACGAGAGCGTTGAAGAAGCCCCGGATCTCGCCCGCCTGAGTGAACAGGTGAAGGTAAGTCTGTTCCATCTTCAGCGTGTCTTCAAAAAATTGATGGGCATAACCCCGCGTCAATACGGTGCAGCCCGGCGTGCTGAACTGTTCAAAACAGGAGTGAAGAAAGGCCAATCCGTCGTTGAGGCGATGTACGACGCCGGATATGGTTCCAGCAGCCGGTTGTACGAAAAAGCGTCCGCTCGGCTGGGCATGACGCCTGCCACGTATGGGAAAGGGGGAAAGGGTATGACCGTCGCGTACACGATCGTCGAGAGCCGACTGGGCTGGTTGCTTGTCGCGGCGACGAGCCGTGGAATATGTTCGGTTGCACTGGGAGATGGACAGGAAAAGCTGGTGGAAGGTCTCCTGCATGAATTTCCCCGGGCGGAAATCGCACGCGATGACGACCATCTACGAACACTGGTAAATATCGTGCTTGAATGTCTCGCGGGCAAGCATCCCCACCCGGACCTGCCGCTCGACATCCGCGGCACGGCATTTCAGATGCGTGTCTGGGAAGAACTCCGCCGCATTCCGCGCGGTCAGAGCGTCTCGTACAGCGAACTGGCCGGCCGGATCGGCAAACCGGCGGCTGCCCGGGCCGTTGCACGCGCCTGCGCAATGAATCCCGTTGCGATTATCACCCCCTGTCACCGGGTCATCCGTGAAAACGGAGAACTGGGTGGATACCGCTGGGGAATTGAACGCAAACGTGCTTTGCTTGAAAAAGAGAAAACAGAGTAGACTCATCTGCCTGCCCTGCAACCCGACACAGGAGCGTGGTATTCCATGAATGATACATCCGGTACTTTGAAGGCAGTCGTCTGCTCCCACCCATGAAGAGACAATCCTCCATCATAGAACTGCCCGCGGATTTCCGCAGGGACGATTTTCTTACATACCACCGGCGCGATGCTCTTATGGTTGCCGAGAATGTCAGCAAAGATCTCCTGAGAAAGGGCATTACCTGGAATAATTGCCCGGCTTGTCTCACCATCAGATTGAAAGCACGACACGCCGAATCTGAGCTGGCCGCAGACGGATCGCCGTCCGTGCCTGGATGCGACGAGTGCGGACAGATGGCCTGGAGAATGTTGGGCCTGAAACAGAAGATAGAAGATTTCGAAGAGCAGTACGCGGCCCATCCGCACCTGCAAAAGAATTTCCGGCTTTCCTTTTTCGCCGCCAAACGCTTGGCAACAAGCGGCCTTTCATAGACGTGACATTATGGATCAGCAACGGCATCTTCCATTAATACAAAAGATTGAAGTCCTCGGTGATTATCTGTCCTTTCGGCACCCCGAGCGCCTGGAATTGCTTGATAAGGGCCCCTACCATGGGAGATGGTCCGCACAGGAAGATATTCCTTTCCCGTATCCCCCCGTCAACTAGACTGTCGATGTAGTTCGCGGAAATGAGCCCCTGCCTGGATGACAGATAGAGTTCATAGTGGTGCCCTCGATCTTCTAACGATTTGAATCCCTTGAACTTGCTGAGAATGACCTCGTTCCGGATATCATTGTCGAAACTGGCCTGGTCGTGCGTTATGCATACGTAGAAGAGGGCGACACGGGGGCTTTTCCACGAGGTGATGCTTTCCGGGTGCAGTCTTTCCAGCCATTGCGGGGCTTCGGCCGGGGAGAGGCGTTCCTCGGAGTGGAGCGCTATGTGCCACATGCCGATGAACGGGGTTATTCCTATGCCGCCGCCGATAAAGACGCAGTCGCGTTCCGCGGACAGAAAGCGGTCGCTGAAATGGCCATATGGACCATAGACGGTCACCGAGTCACCTTTTTCAAGGAGATCGAGAGTGCGCGTGTGGTCACCCGATTTTTTTATTCCCAGCTTGAATCGGGATTCCAGGTTGTACCCGCACGCTATCGAATAGGGGTGCGGTTCAGGGGTGATTCCTTCCTTGTTGACCACGAGATAGACGAACTGGCTCGGTCTGAAGTCCATCTTTTTTTCCTCAGGCTCGAATGTTATCTCCAGTATCTCCCCTTGCCTGTCGATGCCGGCGACACGGTAGGGAAAGCGCGGCCCCCAAAAACGATAGAGAAAGCGGATGTAGACGAAGGATGCCGATGCGACGGCGAGCAGGCCGTAGACCCAGATTCCCAAAGCAGGGTAGGACGAAACATCCCGGTCCACAGAGACAATATGGACGATGATCACCAGGAGTACGAAACCGAACCATTCGTGGGTTTTTTTCCAGCGATGGTAGGGAATCCTTACCCAGAGCGTCACGGTTACCAGCGCCGCCATGAGGAGCAGTGCCGCGACCCCCAGATTGTGCCCTACTATGTATCGGTCCCCCTCCGAGGGAAGAAACCACAACCTGCGCAGAAATCCTAGCAAATCCGGCAACCTGTCGAAGGCGAGAAAAACGGGGTGCGCCAGGATAACGTAGAATGACCATTTGCCCAGGCGTTTATGAATTTGATAGACCTTGTCCAAACCGCCGAAATAGTCCTCTATCCACCGGAGTCTCGTGGAAAGGACGATGCACCAGCACATGAGGACCGTCGCTATGAGTGACGAGGCTTTCGCCGGATACTTCCAGGGGTTTTCAAACCAATCCTGAAAATACCATTTGCTCCCGACCCACAGGATGATCGTTATGCACACGGTGAGCAGCACCGGCCTGAAATTCTGATGTGTTTTGGATGTAGTCAGCATTCCTCAAACCTCCCGGAGAGGGTATCTGTGCATTCATTGATACCAGATGTACGTGACCTTATACTGTTTCATGATGCCACCAGTTACTTCAGCCGCCCATGCACCACGGCTGCACAACAGGTCACGATCGAACAAATGACGCCTCCCCAGGCACTATCGACCAGCGCCATCTTTACCGGCCATTTTTCCAGAGCAGAGAGATTGGCTATGTCATAGACGCCATAGAGGGTGATGCCGTAGAGGCCCCCCCAGAGGAAACCGGAAACCGCGGGGCAGGCCGGCGAGACCCTCGGCAGCACGAAGAGGACGATCCCCAGGGGGATCAGCAGGTAGACTTTTACGAGCGTCATCACGGCGTGGAACCTCCCTGTCGGCGCTTCGGCGGCAGCGGCAAGAAGCCGCTGGTGCGGCGCCGGTATTCCTGGAAACGGTCGGGCGCTACGGACCAGACGGCGGCACCCATGGGGATGATGAACTTTTCGATGAAGTACCTGCTGTAGCCCCGCTGCCGCAGGTACTCTCCCAGGGTCAGTCCCGGATATCTCCCGCGTAACAGCTCCCCCGACTCCCGCTTAAAGCGGAAATTCTCCCGGATCATGCGCAGGAACCGGACGTTGAGCATCATACACCGTCACCTCGTGCTCTCCGCACAGCAGGTAGGCCGCGAGCATCCCGAAAATGCCGCCGCCGATGATCGCGATTCTCATGGAGCCTCCCCTCCCCCTATCCTGCCTGGACGTACCGGAGCGGCAGTGGTCATGGCTGAAAGTGGAATTCGGTCACATTCTGGAAGCGGCTGACCAGGTAGAGACTGCTCACCGCCACTTCGACCAGGGCGCAGCTCGGGGAGGATACGAACTCCCGCAGGTGGGGATGCTTGCCCAGGTAGAGCCCCTCGGCATCGGCCCTCGCCTCTCCGGTCAGCTCCCGGCTGTCGCCGAGAACGGTCACCGCAACCGCGGAGGTGAAGTCGTCGACGCGGTTGGTGCGGTTGTCCACCAGGAGAGCAACCCGGCTGTTGGAACGGATGTTGGCGTATTTCCTGGTGTCGCGGGTGGTTGCGAAAAACAGCCGGCGCAGGTCTGAGCTCGACGCGAAGGCCACCAGACTGGCGTAGGGACGGCTGTCGCTGTCGGTGGAGAGAACCGCCAGGGGCTGGGTTGCGAACAGATCGCGCAGCTGGTTCGTAAGGTCGTCGGGATGGTACACGGGAGCTCCTCGGTGGTCATTTTCCGCGATCCGTAGGAGATCGCGCTTCATGCGTGCATATACGGGTTCCCTGCAGGCCGGATTCCGAACAGGCCCGGGGAAGTAATGGCTTCCATTTTAGCAGAGAGGTGCTTGCATGCAATGCACCGGCTTTTTCGGGAGGGTGCCGGCGGGAAGAAAAGGTTCTGGTATACTGTTGCAAGCATGGGACCGGAATGAAATCGTACTGTCCGGCAATCGTGGATGCGTCCTCCCGGACCATCCGCTCCGGACAGCGAACCGAAGCGGCGGAGCCGCGGCTGGTCGGGAAATTCATGATGACGCGAATCTTCAGAGAGGTAATGGCAATGGGAATTCTGACGAGCCTGCTGGCGGCCTGCGCCGCCCCCCCTCCGGGCGACCTGGGGGTTCGGGACGGCATGCTGGCGCCCTGTCCGTCGTCACCCAACTGCGTGTCCAGCCGGGCCGACGATGCACGTCACCGGGTCGCACCGCTCTGTTTCACCGATGACCCGCCTGCCGCCTTTGCCCGGCTGCGGAAGATCCTGAAAGACCGGGACGACACCACCCTGGTCCGGGAGGAAGAGCGCTACCTGCGGGCCGAGTTCCGTACCCGGCTCGGCTTCGTGGACGACGGAGAATTCCTGCTGGACCCTGACGGGGGATGTATCCACGTCCGCTCCGCCTCCCGCCTCGGCTATTCGGACCTGGGCAAGAACCGTTCGCGGATGGAGGAGATCCGCGGTTGGTTTGCCGGATCGGAACGGACACAATGAACACTGCCGGGGGGGCGCGGATGACGACCATCATTGCCGTTGCGCTCGGAACGGCTCTGCTGCTCTGGATACTGAGCGGCTATCTTCCGACGAGGAACATCGCCATGCCCGCCTATACCGTTGTTGCAGTGAAGCAGGACTACGAGATCCGCAGGTACGAACCTTTCATCGTGGCTGAGACGCCGCGGGAGGGCGACCCAGCCGCAGCCCTGTCCGAAGGCTTCAACGAGCTGTTCCGCTACATTACGGGCAACAATGCGGGGAGTTCGAAGATAAAGATGACGGCGCCGGTTCTCCGGACACCCGGACCGCAGGGTACGAAGATTCCCATGACCGCTCCGGTCCTCCGCCAGGGTGCGGGCGCCGGGGCCGTGGTCGCCTTCGTCATGCCGCCCGGCTCCACGATGGAGAGCCTGCCGCGGCCGACCAGCCCTTCCGTGACGCTACGGCAGGTGCCGTCCCGCACGGTGTCGGTCGTCACCTTCTCGGGCTATGCCACCGAGGGAGCCATCGAGGAGAAGACGGAGAGCCTTCTCCAGGCCCTGATGCGGGACGGGGTGGCTCCCCGGTCCGTGCCGGCCGTTGCCCTGTACGACCCGCCGTGGACTCCCCCGTTCATGCGCAGGAACGAGGTCATGGTGGAGGTAGGGGAAAGCGGCACGGGAGAGTGACGGCGCTCAGGAGGATTGGACTCCGACACATCTACAGCCATCTGTCCCGCAGACGAACGAACCTGTGAGCGAACGTCGAGCTCGTTTTGTATCTTTCACAATCAGCGGCCGGAACCCATTTCTTTCCCAAATCGGCTGCTATCCGGTCAGTTCCGGTCAAGGGCGCAGAAAAGCCCCTCTCCCTTCAGCAGGGGGCCGAAGCAGGCGTTTTCAGAGAGGCATGAAGCCCTGCGACGGTCTCCGGACCGCCACCGCGCAACCAGGGCCGGCTCCCGGATAAGAGGGCGGCAGAGGGAAATGTAGTCGGCAACACCTGCTTCGACCAGCTCATCGGCAACCTCGAAGGAGCGTATCCCTCCCACCAGCATGAGCGGCACACCGGTTTTTTCCTTGAAGCGGGATGCCGCCTGCCGATAGTAGACTTCCTGATCCGGAGCAGCGGGATCGCCTGCCCGTATCGACGAATAGTCTCCGGAAGCATAGATTGTCCCGCCGCTCATCTCCACGGCATCGATTCCCCCCTGCTCGAGCATGGCTGCCACGGAGAGCATTTCATCCACGGACAGGCCTCCATCGACAAAATCCTCCGAGTTCAGCTTCATCATCACCGGATAGTCCTCGCCCACTGCCGACCGGATTGCCTGCAGTACTTCAAGAACAATCCGTGCCCGGTTTTCCAGGCAGCCGCCGTAGGCATCGGTCCGGCGGTTGAAGAACGGCGAAAGAAATTCGCTGAGAAGATAGCCATGGGCGGCATGTATCTGCACCCCATCGAAACCAGCAGATTTCGCCCGGGACGCCGCCGTGCCGAAGGCGTCGCAGATGCGGCCGATCTCGTCCCGGGAAAGCTCCCGGCAGTCCGGGGTCCTCCCGGGAGTGCCCGCTGACGGGCCGACAGCTTCCATTCGGGTAATTTGGGAAAGGGCATAACAACCGGCATGAGAAAGTTGCACCACGATTTTTCCGCCTTCACGGTGCACGACATCGGTCATCCTCGACAGACCCGGCAGCATCCCGTCGCTGTGAATCCCCATCTGCCACGGTCCTGCCTGCCCTTCAGGGCTCACATACGCATGCCCGGCAATAATGAGCCCGACCCCGCCCTGTGCCAGTTGCGCCATGAGGTCGACAAGCCCTTGGGAACAGGACCCGTCCGTCTCCGCCATTCCTTCCCAGGTGGCGGAACGGACAAACCGGTTGGCAAGGGAAAGGGTCTTGATTGTGGTTTGCTCGAAAAGTCTCGACATCTGGCATCTCCTCAACTGCTGGCGCGAAAACCATTCCGGTATTCAAAAGCTCCGCTGATTGTCCGGGATGTGAATGATTTTTCGTTGGATAATGGCTGTTCATTGCTCTTCCTGAACCTGTGCGGCGCCTTTAGGCACCCGGACGGAACAGCTAGCCTTTTACAGCCTTTGCCTTTATTTCCTCGACCGTTTCCCCGGCGAACCCCAGGTTTTCGTCCTGCTGTTCCCGTATGACCACGGAGTAAAATCTGGCAGGCACCTTGGTAATCTCCACAGCAACTTCCGTGAATTTCTGTATGAGGTCCTTCTTCTGCTCCTTGCTCAGCTTCCCGCCTTCCCATGAAATGATTGGCATGATCCTGTCTCCTTTTTCGAGTATTTCCGCGAGCCGTGCGGCCGGAATGCATATCCTGTATCAAATGCGGTTCAGCTGTTCCCGTCCCGAGAATGCCGAAGCTCGAACAGCAGCTTGTTAAGAAGTTCGAGCTCACTTCGATCAAGATGCCTCTTGGTGGCTGTATGGGCTTCGACCAGCGGCTGCGCAAGCTCTTCGACCATGCCTTTGCCAGCTTCCGTAAGCCGCACATAAATGATACGTCGATCCTTTTCACTGCGGAAACGTTCCACCATGCCCGCAGCCTCCAGCCTGTCGACCAGCCGGGTCACGTCCGAAGAGATTGTTGTCATGCGCTGGGCTATTTTCCGGATGGGTATCCCGTGCGCATCCTCCACCTCAAGTATCTTCAGTACGTTGAACTGGGGCTGGGTAATCCCGTGCGCCTTGAAGACCTTCGCAAATTCTCCCTGCAGCCACTCCGAGGTTCGTATGAGGTTGAGGAACAGCTCCTGCTCAAGTGAATCAAAAGGACGATTCCGCCCTATCTCTTCAGCCAGGCTCCTGGGTTTCCGATCGATTCGTTTCATGCAGAGAATATACGTTACAACATTATTTGTTTCAACAATTATTTTAATGCAACCGCATACTTCCCTATGTTTCTTTGGGAAAACGAACCAGGGCCATGGGAACTGAATGTTCGTACCGACAGGGAGATTGCCTTGTTCAAGTGCACGTGGAGTGCAGAATAAGCATGTAAATTACTTAACGAAAGAAAGGGGGGATAGATTCTACCATGCTCCTCGATCAGAATGGATTTGTATGATAAACATTGTATAAATAAATACGGCTCGGTCCGACAGGGGTGAATATGCAAGAAAAACGTCTCAGCTACCAAGAATACAGGATCCTTACCGAGCAATCTCCTATCCTGATATGGAGAGCCAATACTGAAGCAGAATGTGACTACTTCAACCAGCGATGGCTTGAATTTACCGGAAGGTCTTTAGAGCAGGAACTTGGCAATGGTTGGGCGGAGGGGGTCCACCCGCACGATTTCCAGAGATGCCTGGACACATACCTTGATTCATTCGAGAAAAGAATCGCTTTCGAAATGGAATACAGACTCAGGCGCAATGACGGGACATACCGATGGCTCTTTGATCGTGGCGCCCCGTTTTTCAATGATGACGGGTCCTTTGGTGGATATATCGGCAGTTGTGTCGATATAACGGAACAGGTGGAAGGAAGAGAGGCAATCCAAAGAGAGCAGGAAAAGGAAATAGAGAAACTGAGAAACCTGCTGCCGATTTGTTCCGTATGCAAAAAAGTCAGGACAGACACCGGATTCTGGCAGAATGTGGAGCAATACCTGCTGGAAAATGCGGACATACTATGCTCACATGGCTTATGCCCTGAATGCATAAAGAAACTGTATCCTGAGGCGACCAGAGGGATGAAGAATAGACGTAATGGCGAAAATGACGAGAAGTAAGAAGGGTGACCCGGATTCTTGTTCACCATCAAGGAGAGCGCTCAAAAGGCCTGTATGTTTCACAATAACAGCGTGGATTGATGAGATCTCGAAGTACCTTGATGGCGCCCTGCTTGATTTTCGATTATCACCATTCTGGAATCTCAACGAGAGATGAAAGCGGCAACATTTCTAAATACCAACTAAAAGGGGGGGTTAGCGTCTCCGGCTAACTCCCAGTAATTTCTGCCTCTCCCCGACAGGCATTTCCGTCATGGCTCGGCGGGCGACCACTTCCATGAGCATGCCCCCATAATTGAACACCTTGTAAAGGTGAGAATTGATTTGGACATGGTCGCAACCGGCTTCCCGGAGCATCTCCATTATTTCCCCGCGACTGTGAGCCTTGAGCCATATCCCCTGTCGAACGGCGTTACCAACTTGGACAAAGAATCTCAGGAAAGAACGACGGGCCGTTATGAAGTACAGTACCCCGGCCGGGTCCAGGTGGCTGGTGAGTTTGCGCACAAGCCGGGGCAGATTTGACATGTATTCCAGCGCGGCAAAAGCGCAGATGACCGAGAAGGTTCCTTCGATCTCGTCCTTTTCCACGTCGCAGAGAACGGTCCGGATGTTGGTGATCCTTTCTTCGGCGGCCTTTCTCTCCAACTCACCCAGCATGTTGCGCGAGATGTCAAAGGCTGTAACTTCTCGGCAATGGCGGGCAATGGGGATTGTAAATATACCGGTTCCTGCCCCGACTTCAAGCACCCGTCCCGCTCCCGCGAACAGTTCGGGGAGGCGCGCAGAAAAAAGCTCATATTCTTTACGCTTTGATAGTGAAACCGCGGTCTGAAACTGTTCGTGATCGTAGGTCGGGGCCAGATCGTCAAAAAAGAGCTCAACCTTTTTGGTTATGTTCGGCATTTCGGTGTAGGGCATTGATTACCTGTATAAAACTTGAATAGTGGCCGCCGTCCGTATGAAAGCATGTCCAAGGAACCGGTCAGCGCAGAACAGGTGACCTGCAAAAAAATTTCTCCCCAGCACATGACAACAGCGGGATCAATACAATATTGCAAATGGCAGGAAAAAAAAAGTTACTTTTTGCGGGACTACCAGATGATACATCAAAGGATACATAACTAAAAAGGGGCTTAGTCTGATCAGCCAAACCACTGTTATCATTGGATTTCCGAGCATTACCCTCAGCAAAACTTTTTCTCTTACACTTTCTCCTTCTTGATGAACCCCATCAAGAATAATCACCCAAGAACCGAGTATTCATTTCAAAGGATTCATCAACTTCGGCCGGATCGGCAACCCTCCGATTCAGAGATACCCCTCACGTGAACGGATTAGCCTGTCCCTGGCATTTCGCATGCCTTGAAATATCGATTCGCCTACCTCTTGCGGAAACGATTGCGGCAGTTGCCTTGCAACTACCATGATGACATCGTCCATCCTTTCTTGAAGGTCGTTCAAGATTGCCGCCATTTCATCAACGGGGAATCTGCAAAGTTGAGCAGTGGATAGCCAATGTCGGTACATGATTCTTGTCCACTGGTAATGCCTGTTATTACCTTTAATTGCCATTGCCATTTTCAGATTTTGCTGCTCCAATTTGTGTTTTGCGACTAGCGGAAAAGCCGACATGATATCATATGCGGGAGTAAGTTGGTAACTGCCACCGGGTTGTAAAAAAATACTGAAATTCTTTGCGTGACCATCAATAGCCGCTAAAAACCAAAAGAGTATCTGCATCGTCATGAATGTTCTTCTATCGGCCAATGCTTCGGAGGAGCCCAGCAGGAGATGCATGATCCGCTCTATACCAGGTCCTCCATCAGCCTCATACTTCAATGCAGGCGGCACTCCAAGAGCTTGGCACAGGTCTTCCTGTGGAAGCCTGATAAGCCATGATCCATCCTCTGCCCAGCGGCGGTCAAACCTTTCAACCACGAGAACCTTGACCCCATCGAAGCTTCTCATTTCCGCATTTGCAACCGGTAATCCATAGGTCTTCAAAATAAGATGACAGAGCCATTCGTTTTCAACACTGTCAGACAAGTCCATCCCGCTATGCACGATTCTTCCTATGGGGAGCTTAAAAATATGGCTGGTCGGGGTAACGCCCGCCGGTCGACACCATCTGTTGTTGAACCACAGAAGCGCAGTCTTTTCCTGTGCGCCGGCAATAGAAATGCGAAAATCAGGCTCCCTGCCCATGCCAAGGGGCATGGTTTGGTAATTGCGAAGTGTTTCGGCAATCTCGGACTCGCCTAATGGAACCGATTCGACCCTCTGTACATCGACAGCTCCCATGTCCTCTGGAAATAGCTGCAGAGCACCGACGCAATCTCTCCCCACATGCCACAACAGGTCAAAGCAACGGTTTGACCTGGCCGAAAACCTCGCTTGAATCCGGTTTCTTATTGGTTGACTGTCGGGGAGGAGATTATCGAAGTAATTTTCAACAAGATCGCCGGTGTTTGGTTCCTGTGTCAATGGCATTGAAAGTGATAAGGGACGACGTAATTCCCAGTCCAACCATTCCTCACCGTATGAAAAACGCAGTTTTCCGCTGGAAGTTCGGGTCAATCGGCCGACTTTCCGACCATTCATATATACGTACAAGTCTACCGACAGGCGATTTCGAGGCATTTACCAAATATCTCCCTTGGTGTCTTTTGCCGGTTTTTGTCTTGGTTGGATTACCAGTTCCAACTCAAGCGCAGCCAACAGTCGGAAGAGCGTCCCAATTTCTGTCCCAGGGTTCCCTTTCTCGACTTTCGACACAGTCGGTTGGTCGACACCGACAGCTTTGCCCACGGCAGTCTGGCTTTGCTTCCTTTTTTTTCGCTCACTACGTAATGCCGCACCAAGACCTTCCGGAGAAAGTATTTTTTGCATCATCTGGTGCCCCCAAAAATCAAATTATAGCTTATGGGCTATATCTACATTTTATAGCTTATAAGACATAAAATGCAATTATATTTTATAAGCTATAAAAAAACCCCGGCAAGTCAACTGAGATTAATACTCTATAAGCTTTTGGCTACACTTGCGCTTATTAATGGCGCCAGTGCAGTATGAAATCAGCAGAACGGTCAATGACCAGGTTGCGGCGCAACAGTCCCTTGCTGCTGCAACTGGCGAAAGCTACCATCTCTCCCAGGCCCGCCACGAAAAGGGGAGCGACAGCTATCTGAACGTCCTCGACTCCCTGAAGAGTCTGATCAGCGTACACCTTGCCCGCCTGATCAATCTAATGACTCTTTACAAGGTGCCGGACGGAGGAAGTGAGTAAATCATCGGGAGCAAAAGAGACCATCTGATACGCTTCAAAACTGGTAATTTACTGATATTACGAGTCTTTATTCCGAAGGGAGATTGTTCGAAAAATGACACAAAAAATAATTAACCGATTTCATTAAAGAAATCGGCCATCTTGATTTTGGCTCCCCAGCGCGGACGGTTCTGGGCACTGGGAAGAGCATCTATCACTGTAGAGATTCGTGCCGCAGGCTTTCCGTTTGTCCAGTAGTAATGACTTGACGCAAGTTCGTTATGTCGCGTAAAGGCGGCGCTTCGAACGTTCTCCAGTGCGTACGGGCGCAAAAAATAATTGAACACCTGGGAGAAAATCCCTTGACACATTGGAACGACCGGTCTAATGTATAATACATGAAAAGAATTCACAGCAAAGACGACATCGTCCAGACGGGACTGGATATCATATACAGCAAAGGATTCAACGCTACCGGCGTCGAGGCAATCCTCAAGCAGGCGAATGTGCCTAAGGGTTCGTTTTACAACTTTTTCTCCAGCAAAGAAGAATTCGGTCTTGCCATAATCGACAGGTACGTCGCAGAAGCCGGTGAACATTTCCGCGTCATTTTCAATGATGAATCTCTGCCACCGCTGGAACGCGTGAAAAAAAGCTTCGAAAGCAGAATTTGGAGATTTGAAGCTAATGATTGCACCAAGGGATGTCTCATTGGCAATTTGAGCCTGGAAATGTCCGATCAATACGAGAGAGTCCGGGAACGTCTTGAACAAGCTCTGCAAGGATGGGCAAAGGCTTTGTCCTTGTTACTTCTTCAAGCACAGCAGGAGAAGGCCATCCCGGAAGACCTGGACCCTGAAATGCTTGCGGAGAATTTGGTCGCATCATTCCAGGGAGCACTGCTTCGCTCCAAGGTCAAGAAATCACCTGAACCATTGAATAATTTCATTCATTTGTACTTCGACAGGTTTCTTACTCAAAAAGCACAGTGAAGAAAGCAGCACCTTTTTTTAGGCAAATTTACATAGACCGGTCTAGGCGCATATCTGTATCAGAATCCGTCCTGCATTTACAACATTGGAGGCTTGCATTATGGAACTGAATGATCACCCGACAGTAAAACGTTATCACGAGAGCAAAGCATCGGCGACACTTCACTCTACTCCGTTGAAGCTGAGTGCCCGGGAGTTACGAACGATGTGCCTTGAAGCAGGGGTTGATGACGTGGGTTTTGTGGAGATCACACGTCCGACGCTGGCTGATCAAAAGGCGGCCATTCTCAATGTCTTCCCCTGGACCAGGACGCTTGTCAGTTTTGCGGGGCGAATTAACAGGGAAAACCTGCGAAGTCCCGCACGCTCCATTGCGAGCCTCGAACTGCATCAGGCGGAAGAACGTCTTATCCATGCCGCCCACACTCTGGCAACGGCCCTGGAGCGTAAAGGCGTTCGTGCCTCGACCCCGGCGCCCGGGTTTCCCATGGAAGCAGACCTGTGGCGCAATGGCGTGATGCATGTGGTGTCGCACAAACCGATAGCCATTGCGGCCGGACTCGGGAAGATGGGTCTCCACCGCAACGTCATTCATCCCGTGTTCGGGAGTTTCGTGCTGCTCAATACCGTGGTCATCGATGCCGAAGTGGATGAATACGACACCCCCCTGGACTATAACCCGTGCCTTGACTGCAAGCTCTGCGCGGCTGCCTGCCCCACGGGCGCCATCGGTCCGGATGGATTTTTCCATCCCGTAAACTGCCTCACCCATACCTATCGGGAACTGATAGGCGGCTTCACCGACTGGGTTGAAAATATCGCGGACAGCAAAAGCTCCATCGATTACCGGTCCAGAACCAGCGATGCCGAAACCGTATCCATGTGGCAGAGCCTGGCGTACGGACCGTGCTACAAGTCGGTGTATTGCATGGCAGTCTGCCCGGCGGGGGATGAAGTGATCCCGCAGTACCTGGAGGACAGAAAGGCATTTATCGAGGAAGTGGTCAAACCGCTCCAACTGAAGACGGAAACGGTGTATGTCCTGTCCGGATCGGACGCCGAGAGTCATGTTCAGCGCGTCTTCCCGCACAAGAGGGTGAAGCGCGTGGGAAACGGCATCAGACCGTCGTCCGTGTCATCTTTCCTCACCTCCATGCCCATTGCTTTCCAGCGGCACCAGTCCGAAGGGCTGAACGCGACCTATCATTTCACGTTCAGCGGCAGTGAGGAGGCCGAAGCAACGGTCGTTATCAAAGACAAATCAATCACAATAGAAAAAGGGCATGCGGGCGTCCCGGACGTTAGGGTGCATGCCGATGCAAAGACCTGGCTGCGCGTGCTTCACAAGGAAACCTCGATGATTAAACAGATCGTACTGAGAAGGATTCGCGTCAAAGGGCCTTTAACGCTGTTCAAGGCCTTCGGAAAATGTTTTGCCTAAGCTGCTGTTCTGGACGAAGAACGTTCTGAATTCCCAGCGCTCATTTGATAGTGCACAGCAGGGGCTGATCAGCGTCAACCTCACGCGGCTCAGCAATCTGGTTACACTCTACAAACTGCTTGGCGGAGGAAGTGAGTAACTACGGATTCAGGGGAAATATATTCCTGAAAAATCAAAAACCAAGAGAGGTAAATTATGAGCGACGAAAAAAAGTTTATCCGAGATGATGTTGTGGTGGAGATTAAGAATAAAGCCAGGGGGGACAAGGAGTTCAGAAAAATGTTATTTGACAATCCCCGGGAGGCGCTCGACCAATTCGGTTTTGTCATTCCGGGTTCTTCCAGTGATGGCAGGAATTACCAGGAAACATTGGAAGCGGTGTTTGTCCGGGCAGATTTTTACAAATGGTTTAACACAGAAATACTGAGTGAATTCAGGGATGAAACCATTAAAATGACCCCGGGGCCGCTTGTAACCGCTACCGAAAATGAAGATGTGGATTGGGATTTTGAGGTCACGACATATAAAACTAAACCTGATTAGCGTTACTTAAGGAGGAAACACCATGGGAAGAAGTGGGAAATTAGGTACGGAAAGGATCGGGGAACGGCAATGAATAAATCGTTCGAGAAAAGCACCATTAACGGACTGTCGCTCGCAAACAGATTCATATTCTCGGCCACATGGGATGGAAATGCCGATGACAATGGATTCTGTACTCGAAGAAACATCGACATGCTGGTTGAACGTGCACGTGGTGGCGTAGGCCTGATTATCACTGGTATGGCTTATGTGCAAGCGGATGGAAGGGCGGCGCCGTGGCAGTTAGCGGTTCACGACGACGAATGTGTTCCCGGTCTCGCGGAAATGATCCAGGCAGTTCACACTACTCAAGCCAAAGTTATTCTACAACTGGCGCATGGCGGATGCTACGCCCCTACCGCATTAACCGGACAAGAAGTAGCAGGGCCTTCGGTGAACGATTCCGATCTGTTTCCAAAATGCCGGGAGATGACCCTCCTCGAAATCCAAAAAATCTCTGAATCATTCGGAAAGGCTGCAGGGCGGGCAAAGAAAGCCGGTTTTGACGGTGTGCAGCTGCATGCCGCGCATGGTTATCTGCTGAGTGAATTTCTATCACCCTTTTTCAACAAACGGACGGACAACTACGGCGGCAGCATTGAAAATCGTGCGCGGATCCTGCTGGAGGCGCTCCAAGCGGTAAGGGATGAAGTCGGCGAGGAGTATCCTGTATTCGTGAAAATCAACTCCGAGGATTTTGTCGAAGGCGGTCTTACTGTAGAAGAGATGCTTGAGGTATGTGTAATGCTCGAAAGGGCCGGTATCGACGCGATAGAAATGAGCGGCGGGACAATCTTTGCTTCCGGGGCCTATTCCAGTTGCAGGATGGGTGCTTTGGATGCGCCTGAAAAAGAGGTTTATTACAAAGACGCAGCGGCTCGTTACAAAAAGAAAATCAGTGTGCCATTACTGTTAGTGGGCGGCATTCGCTCGCCCGAAGTATCCGAAAAATTGGTAATCGAAGGTTTGACTGATCATGTCTCCCTTTGCCGCCCGCTGATCCGCGAACCAAACCTGATTAAACGTTGGAAAGATGGAGACACTGCGCCGGCAGCCTGTATTTATTGCAACGGATGTTTCGGACCTGGATTAAAAGGAGAAGGAGTACATTGTATCTTTGATGGGCAATGATGCGATTGTCGTGGAAAAAAAATGGGACTTTTCCTGATAAAAGTCCCATTTTTGGAGTATGGCTCCCCGTCGTGGACGAGTTTAGAACTTTTGTGGGTATTTCAGACGATTCCGGAACCAGCTCCTGGTACTGAAAAAGGCCATACCCTGATTGGATATGGCCTTGAAAGTTTGGCTCCCCGAGCGGAACACTCGGCAAAACTTTTTCACTTATTCTTTCGGGTTTCTGATGAACCCGTTAAAGAAAAACCATCCGAGAACGGAGTTCAGATTTCAGAGAATTCACCGCTAATCTGACGTGCCCTCCATTGTTTCAAACGGTTGTTTTTTATGACGATATGTGTTACAAAATGTCGGCACATATTATTATCTGCCGACTTAATGTCACTATGGCGATGAAAAATTCACGAATAGAAAATATATCCGCCCTTGCCAGAGAAAAAGGCATCATACGCCCCCGTGATCTGGATGAATACGGCATCCCCAGGGAATATCTGCGCCGCCTCTGTGACGAGGGGGTGCTGGAACGCCAGGCTCGCGGTATCTATACTCTCCGGGGCGCCGAGACGACTGAGCACCACAGTCTTGTGCAGGCATGCAAACGGGTACCCAAAGGGGTGGTCTGCCTCCTCTCAGCGCTCCGCTTTCACGGACTCACCACCCAGGCACCCTTTGAAATATGGATGGCAATTGACCGGAAGGCCCGACTGCCCAAGGTGGAAGGGGTGCCGCTCCGTCTCGTCCGGTTTTCCGGCGAAGCCCTTGCGGAAGGCATTGAGCGGCACAGGATCGAGGGGGTGGATGTGAGCGTTTACTGCCCGGCCAAAACGGTTGCCGACTGCTTTAAATACCGCAACAAGATCGGGCTGGATGTGGCTCTCGAAGCCCTGCGCGAATGCCGGCGCGAGCGTCGCTGCACCATGGATGACCTATGGCGCTTTGCTAAGATTTGCCGGGTGGCGAATGTCATGCGCCCCTACCTGGAGGCGCTGTCGTGACCAGAAAGAACCCATCCGACGTTGCCGCCTCCGTGCGGCAACGTCTCCTGAATATGGCCAGGGACCAAGGCGAGGATTTTCAACTCGTCCTCACCCGTTTCGTTCTGGAAAGGCTCCTGTACCGTCTGGGTCGCTCCGATTTCCGGGATCGGTTCATCCTCAAGGGGGCCATGCTCTTTTCCCTTTGGGGCGGCACGCCCCATCGGGTCACGCGAGATATTGATCTGCTTGGGTTCGGGGAAAGCACCGTCGCCCGGCTCGTACAGGTTTTTCAGGAAATTTGCCTTATTCGGGCAGAAGTGGACGGGGTTGGATTTCTTTCGGAAAGTGTCAGGGGCAACGAGATTCGCGAAGAGCAGGAATACGACGGGGTGCGGATCACGTTGGAGGCTCGCCTGGGAGTTGCTCGGATACCTGTGCAAGTGGATATCGGCTTCGGCGATGCGATTACCCCGGCGGCGGAATATGCTGAATATCCGACTACGCTCGACTTCCCCGCGCCGTATCTTCGCATCTACCCAAGAGAAACCGTGGTTGCGGAGAAATGTCAGGCCATGGTCTATCTCGGCATGGCCAACAGCCGTATGAAAGACTTCTACGATCTCTGGATCATGGGGAGGATGTTCTCATTTGAGGGAGAAATTCTGGCTAAGGCCATAGAGGCTACGTTTACGCGGCGCAAGACCGCCCTGTCTGATGCTCTGCCCCTGGCTCTCACCGCGGAATTTTCCGAAGACCTCGGTAAGCAAACGCAATGGCGGGCGTTCGCCAAGAGGAACCAACTGGCGCCGGCCGATTTATCTCTGCCTATGGTTATTACCGAAATTAGGGAGTTTCTTCAACTTCCTATGAATGCTGCTGCACGGGGAGAGGATTTCATCTTCAAATGGCCGCCGGGCGGACCCTGGCGACAGATGTCAGATCAAGGATGAACCTTTCAACCGGCCTTGAGCATGAGGACACTCTGTATGAACTATGATCCTAAGCTGATTATCGAGGCGATAAGGCATGAAGAAGCCCGGCTTACCGAGTTGGATGCAGAACGTCGGGGGGGGTAGCCGAATGTCTGCAGCAATTGCACGCACGACTCGCTACTGCTCCTCGAAGATAAGCGGCAGGTCATGGCGCAACTTGCCGCCATCTCCGGCGACGAGGAACGGTTGATCCTCGCCACCGGCCGCTACATTGGCGAAGGATTCGACGATGCACGACTGGACACCCTTTTCCTGGCATTGCCGTTTTCGTGGAAGGGGATGTTGGTACAGTATGCCGGCAGGCTCCATCGCCTCCATCCGGGAAAGGAGGCGGTGCGCGTCTACGACTATGTAGACTGGGCCGTGCCGATGCCGGCGAAGATGCATGACAAGCGGATGAAGGGGTTCAGGGCTATGGGGTATGAGCAGAGGGAAATGTAGACCATCCGTTACACCAACAAAACTCGTAATATGCTGATATTGCAAGGGGTTATGCGGGATAGAATTTGTCTCGAAATCGGAGCAAAAAATAAATGGCCGATTTCATTAAAGAAATCGGCCATCTTGATTTTGGCTCCCCGAGCGTTACCCTCGGCAAAACTTTTTCTCCCACAATTTCCGCTTTTTGCTGAAACCGGTCAAGAAAAACCACCCTCGAACGGAATATCGGATGGTGAGAATGAATTCCTTCGTTCCTGCACCTTGAAAAAATATAACAAACATGTTATGCCCTGAATTGCAAAGGGGGATATCCGATCATGACCAGAAAAGCGCCCACGAAAATGCATCGCCAGATGGTGGATGAATGGAAACGGGAGCCTGAATTCAAGGCGGCATACAACGAGATGGAAATGGAATTCACCCTACTGCGTGAACTCTTGCTCGCCCGGCAGAAGGCTGGTTTGACCCAGGCAGAGGTGGCGAAAAAAATGGGGACGAAGCCACCCGCTGTGACCCGGTTGGAAACAGCCCTGTCGGATCAGAGGCACTCACCGACAATTGCGACCTTGAAAAAATACGCCCAGGCGGTCGGCTGCACACTTGAGATTCACCTTGTTCCAACCAAGGCAGCATAGTCAGAGACAGAATCGAAGTGAAACGACACAGGGTTAAGAGAGCATCTAAAGAAGAGAAAATCCCGCAGGATTCGGATGGTCAGTTTGCCTTCATCGCCGGGTATACCGAAGGAGGCTTTCCCTACGGGACGACATGGGACGAAATGCTGGAAGACGCCCACAGAGAAGATGTCCCAGAGCCGGACAGCAAAGGCTCCATGCCCTTGAACCATTCCTTTCATTATGAGATTCTGCTCTGAAGAAGCAGGAGGAGAGAGGTAACGGTGAAAAAGAAATCAATGAAGGCCAGCTCCGCAGCCAGGGCGGCACTTGAAGATCTCGGGAACAAGGAGTGGCGATTTGCGGAGATACCCCATGAAGTCGAGATGAAATTCAACGAACTGCTCGACGCGCGGGATTGTGGAGGTGTGACCCCGGCGGCTATGGAGCGGCAAATCAGGGGGCTGCTTTGCGAAGCGCCGAACTTCATCGATGCCTACCACCATCTGGCGATGCTCCTTGAGGAGCGCGGAAAGGAACAGGAAGCTCAACTGCTGTGGTTGCAGGCCGCCAACATTGGCATGCAGTGTTTCATCGAAAAATTCAGTGCCGACGGTAACCGGCTGGAATGGGGCTGGCTCGAAAACCGTCCCTTTTTGCGGGCATACCACGCCTTTGGTCTGCAATACCTGGACAAAGGCAATGTTGAGACGGCCCTCTCCGTTTTCAGGACGATCCTGGCCCTTAATCCAGGCGACAACCAGGGAGTTCGGGCGCTTGCGGTCGTTTGCTGCCTGAAACTCGCCCTGTACAAGGACGCCCTGGCGGTATGCGAGGAGTTTTCCGGCGACCACATGGCTGAAACGGTGTATGGCCGTGTCCTTGCTTTGTATGCCGTCAAGAGGATGACCAAGGCCGAGAAAGTCCTTCGCGATGCCGTAGTGACAATGCCGTTGGTGGCGGAAGAATTGGCGAAGGCCAGACACTTGCGGCCGAGGAACCTGCGTGAGGGGCACTACACCGTCGGTGGTGCCGATCAGGCATGGTACTACTGGCAGGTGGCGGGAGAACTCTGGGCGCAGGTGCCGGGAGCGATCGAGTTTGTCAGGGATTTCCTGAAGCGGACGCCTTGAGAATCTCAGAAACTCGCATTAGACAGAGAGGACCATACGTGGAAAAACTGAGGATATTTGTCAGTTCGGTCCAAAAAGAGCTCGAAAACGAACGCATCGCCATTACTGAGCTCATTTCGTCCGATCCATTTCTCGGCCGGCACGTGGAGGCAGTTCTGTTCGAGGAGCTTCCGGCTTCGGCAAGCTCCGCGGAGGCAGCTTACCTCAGCGCCCTTCATTCCTGTCAGGTATACATCGGAATATTGGGCTTCGAATACGGCCGCAAGGGGCCTGATGGCCTTTCCGCGACCCACCGGGAGTATGCAGAGGCCAAGCGTGAAGGAATACCCACCTTCTTCTTCGTCAAAGGCGACAATACGCAGGACTCACGCCGCGATGAGGATATGAAGGCCCTCTTCGCCGAAATTCGCGATGAACAGCTCGGCCATGTCTATAAACGATTCACCCACTACCAGAGCCTTAAATCGTCCGTCCGGGCCATATTGCTCGCTGAACTGGAAAAGCAGGGCCTGCGTCCGACTTCTGAGGAGACGGCAATTGCCGAGCAAACCATTGCCCAGGCATCTGATTTCGACTCCCGACTCATGAATCGTGCCAATTTAGCCGAGTTAGACAAGGACCTTTGCCGCCGCTTAGTCGCGGCATGCACCGGTACATCGGAAAGAGACCTGGAGGAAGACGTCATTCGAAAGACGTTGATGAACCGCGGTTTGACCTGGCAGAATAATGACTCCAGGGCCATCCACCCGACGGCCGCCGGTCTGCTCTTGCTGGGGAGAAGCCCCGAGACCTTTTTCCCGCAGGTTCGCATTGCCGCCAACGCCTTCGGAGGGAAAGAACGGGGCGAACCGATTGACCGTGAGGACATCCGTGACGCGTTGCCTATCGCGATTGAGCGTACGTTTCAGTTCCTCAAGCGCAATATGCGCCATACCACCCGCATCGAAGGCTTCTCCAAGGTGGAAATTCATGAATATCCCTATGAAGCCTTGCGGGAAGCCGTCGTCAATGCCGTCGCCCATCGTGATTACGACCTCACCGGCTCAAGCATACGGGTGGAAAAATATGCCGACCGCATCGAAATCCTCAGCCCCGGCCTCCCGCCTGAGCCAATAACTCTGCAGAAGATCGAGCAGCTCGATTACATTGCCTGTTCCCGCAATCCGAATCTGGCCCGGGGGCTTTCCTTTTTTGAGCGCATAGAAGAGCAGGGAGACGGTTTGCGACGGATAGTGCGCGAGTCGGAAGGAATCGGCTTGCCACGTCCCAGGTTTCAGTTTCGCGACGGGCACTTCAAGGTCACTTTCTTTGCCCCTGATGATATGCTGAAGCTGAAGAGCCAGGGTGCCAAGCCGGTTTTTGAGGTGCCTGGGCATATGCTTACCAATCTTAGCGAGACGCAACGCATGATCATTAAGCATCTGATTAAGCGGCAAACAGTGAAAGTGCCTGAACTTGCCGCTGAACTTAGCCTATCCCCTCAAGCCATTCGTAAAGCGATCACTCCTCTTATTGAGGCCGGGCTGGTTGTTCAGGAAGGCAAGGCGAGAGGTACGACCTATTCTCTCAAGGAGAGCTTGCCGGAATAATCCGCAACTATCCGCAACCTGTTAATGCCGTATCAACAACCGTCGGTTGATGTCAGCTCAACCGCAGAATCCGCAACTATCCGCAACCTGATATTGGACTATCCGCAACCCGACGTATCAAGGGTATCATTTTGAGACGCCCGACGAGGCGCTTGTGAAGGACCGGGGGGTTCTTCGGGAGAATATCAATACCATCTGATACGCTACAAAACTCGTAATATGCTGATATTGCAAGAGGTTATGCGGGATAGAATTTGTCTCGAAAGCGGAGCAAAAAATAAATGGCCGATTTCATTAAAGAAATCGGCCATCTTGATTTTGGCTCCCCATGTGCAACCCTTTTCATAACCGTTCTCGTTCTCCGGCTGTTAACCGAAAACCGTTGTGATTCAATGAGCTATCAAAGAGCATGTGGCCCCGGCAGGTCGGAAATTCCAACAATACCATTTTCCCACCCACCTTACCAAAAGAGGTGTTACAAGTCGAGTCTTGACCGGGCTGCAAAAACCTTTATTGCCATGCTCTGGCCCTACCTGTTTCGTTGGTTGCCGCTCCGCCATTGCCGTTGCCCTTGGCCAGCTTTGTCAGGTAGTCGGAGATGGCAAACCCAGGTTGGCGGCACTCCTGGCTGAAACGGCTCATCCAATCACCGGCCAACCTCTGAAAACTATGGCGATCCCTGTGGACGCATCGGTTCTCGGGCGGGTGCGAAGCGAACTCGGTGATGGCGTTGAATACCGCATAGGCGTTTTCACCAAGATCATTTCTGTATCGACTGCAGAGAGCACCCATGTGTTGAGACAGAACACCCCAATCGCTGGCTATTGGACCATCTGGTTTCATATCCTTGGGCTTTCGGATCAGAAGAACCCCACGGAACAGCGGTTCAAATTCCTGATGGGTGACCTTGCAATCTCGAAGCACGCCCAGATATTCACTGAAGCTGGCCCTGAGTTTGGAGAGGCGTTCATGTGCAACCTCAAAATTGATCTCTTTTCCGATATCCCTCTGCAAGTGAGTGAATTTAAATCGGATGATCGATTTTGGGAGGATCAATCCATTCTTGCAGACCTTTCGAAGAAAACCGATGTCGAAGGCGAGCGCCCTCAAACCGTTATAGCTGTTCGTTACACGGATGAACGGCCCGAAGGCGTCCGGCCGGTCCTTGGCCGGAACGAATTGGAAGTCCAAACCCGCTGAGTTGTGAACGAGGTCAACGAAGCAATGCCCACCGGTCCCCGGGGCGTCAGTTGCTTTCACCTCCCACTCGCCGGGTTTGGTTTCGGGGAATGTGGTTTGGCAGCACTGATATGCCCAGTCCAACGCCTCGCGATTTGTCACCAGCCTGTAGCCCCTGCTGACCACCCCCAGCACCCGATTAGTCTTTTTGTTCACAATCGCTTTCTTATCAGGCACCGAGAGCCGCCGCTCTCCAGATTCCGTAGGAACACTCACAAAAACCGGGTGCTCTTCGACCGGAAACAGAACTTCTTCAATTTGTGTTAATCGCGGCATAGCTTCATCCCTCCCTCCCAATCAGTATCAATATTCTTTCTCCTGGTTCGTCGGCATATCCCGCTGATCGAACACGAGTAACCGCTCCGCAAGCTCCAATGCGTCCACGGGCCAGAAACACTCGGGCCGGGGATGGCGTACATTCGGTTGTCCCGCTGCGGGGCGGCAATTGAGCAGGGAGTCGACCCATTGGTCGGGGACGGCGTCCCGGCCGTGCACGGCACCCAGAATCGCGCCACAGATGGCGGCGTTGGTGTCGGTGTCTCCCCCGCGCATGACGGTGTCTACAACGGCTTCCTCCAGATTCGTGGCATGCAGAAGCTGCCACAGGGCGTTGCGGAATGCCGTCAGTACCCACCCCTGCCAGCGGACATAATCCGCTGGCGGTGATTCGGCGGCACCTCGAACCGCTTCCAGGAGGCTCCCATCCACCTTCATGTCTTCCGCCCAGGTCACGATCTGCTCGTACAGATCTCGGCCATCGCACCCTTGGCGGATGGCATAGGCAATGGCCATCGTGAACAATGCGTTGGCTTGCTGACAGACCGGATGGGGATGGGTGATCGCCGCGTCCTGCCGTGCCCACTCGGCAACCAACCCAGCGTCATGGTTGGCTCCGAAGATGCCCAGCGGGCTGATCCTCATCATCGCGCCGTTGGCCTGGCTGTCCGGATTGGGACGACCCCGCAGACCGCCGGCGACGGTCATTCCGCAATCGAAGGGCCCGGAGTCCAACCAAAGAATGTACGCTTTTCTGGCTTCATCGGGATCATACCGTCTCTGATCCGCCAGCATGCGGGCCAGCAACAGCGCCATCTCGGAATCGTCGGTCGGTTGGCCGGCAATCGTGTTCCAAGTGCCTCCGTCGGCAAGTTCCCGGACGCCGCTCAGGTATTCCCGGCGGATGTCATCCGGAGCTCGAAACTCTACCAGACTACCAAGAGAGTCTCCGGCAAGCTGACCAAGAAGACATCCTTGGGCGCGGGAGAGTATATCGATGTCGCGGAAGTCCCGACGCGTTGAGCCGTCGCCTTCGTTCAATATTCCCATACGACCTCACACGCCAGGTATTCGCTCAGCACCATCCGAACAAGCACGCCACCCGTTTCGACCACCGCATATCGATAACGATCAGGTTGAACCACGACCCAACCACCTGAGAGCGGGAGTCGGTCCGGAGATTTCCCGAACGCTCTCAGGAACGCCCGGCTCCCGATTTCCGGCCACAAGTCGATCTCGTCATCGCCGGCGACCTGCTCGAACGCTGATCTTTGGTCATCGCTCAATATCTGTAGGGGCGCAAAACCGACTATGCTCGGTTTCTCCAGTTTCGGGTACAACTCATATGCAGCGTGCCCTCTTGCGAGTTTCAGGATCACGTTTCGGACCCGATCAGCTTCCGGCTCCCAAAACAAGTTGTCCGCTGCATCTCCTTTTCGGGCACTTTCTATCCTGTATCTCAGCGTCGGATTTTCCTCCAGAATCCGCTTTACATTAGAACGATGCATACCGGAAGTATCTGTTCCACCGCAAATAACACAGTCTAAAAAGCAAGCCAGATATTGCTCGTCCAGCGAGAACGAGGTGTTGCACCCTTGGCAGGCACCGACGACCGGCAACTCCGGTGGATAGGGTTCATCCAACAGGACCTTCGAGGGAACGTGGTCACGCGTATCCGGATGGGTCCCGCAATAAACGCACATGCCAGTGTGGCGTTCATCGATAAACAGATGCCGTGGGTCCATCATTGCCCCGTTTGTGCAACCTGATTATCCTGAGTCTTCTGCGCAAGAAGGTACGAGAATTTATCTCTAATCAACTTCTTGCGCTCTTCAATAAAGTCTTCGAAGCGGTCGATCTTCCAGAGGTTCTTATCCTTCGGTACCAAGTGCATGTCGAGGTAGCTTTCCGGCTTGCCGGAGAACCAGGCTTCGGGCAAGGTGTCCGATTTACCGCCCGCACCGTTCTCCGCCTGGGTCAGCAACATGCAGTTGGCCAACTGGTCGCGCGCATCCTGTTTGTATTTCACGATGCTGAGCCGACCGGTTTCCGGGCTGACGGTCTTGATCTTTCTCAAGGCGCTCTGCGGAAAGATGTGGTCGACCTGCGGGAGGTTGTTATCGTAAGCAGGCGTATAATTGAACTCCCGATACCACAGATTGAAAAGCAGATGGATAGAATCGGAACCGTAACCCATCTGCCAGAAGCGATCTTCGGTAAGCTCGAGACTTCGTCCTTTCGAACGGACGGCGTCGAAAAGATGGTTCAGGTCGAAGCCGTTCCGCTCCTTGATCTTTCCGACGCAGTCGTCGATGAGTTGGTCCGGGGTTCCGCTGAATGCGCCGCTGATTAGAGCGCGCAGCAGGTAACTGTCTATCCCCTGCGCAGCTTTCCAGTTATCTGGAAAGTGATAGCGGGAATAGACCAACGGAATCAGGACAAGATAGGACGGCAAGGCTTTGTCACATCGGATGAAGGTTTTCCCGCGGACGAAGTCCAGAACGTCTTTCAGCGCTTTTGTGATGTCCTGCCACCTGGTTTCGATTTCCTCCCGCACACCCGGTTTGCGGAACTTTGAGACCTCATAGCGTGCGCCTTGGTTCAACAGCGTAAGGCATGATTTCAAAACGAAATCACGAGTGAAAGCGAATCCGTGGCGGTTGAGGTCCGACAGGAGGTCCTCCATCTGTTCGTCGGCGCGGTCCCAGCTTGAGCTCAGCAAGGAAAAAAGCAGATCGGATTTGCCCAACCGCGTGCCGCCGGAATTAGCCCGTATAAAGACCTCCACAACGTCGTCTTCGGTGTAGAGTTCGGCGTTTTCGGTGCTGTCGAGTTCCTGGTATGAAATCCCGTCGTCGGAATGAAAAGTCTTGAATACGATGCCGACGTGGCGGCTTATTTTGCGGCGTTCATCAGGGGAGAGTTCGCTGCCCGCTTTGGCAATCAGGTCCTCCGCGGCGGTAAGCGGATCTGCGGTATTAAAGACCAAGTCTTTGAATCTGATCCACGGAAAGCTCGCTTTGCCCGCATCGAGAAACGCAAACCTGAACTTGACGTCGTCCGGGGCGGACACCTCTCCGCTTAAAATGTCGAGGAAAAGCTCCCGCCCTTCATAGCTCCCGCACAGACCGATGAACAGGCTTTGAAGTCTCTGTTGACCGTCCAGAACCAGACATTTCTTCTTGCCGTTTTCGGGGACGTAGAAATCGCTCAACCTGAGCTTGCTGCGGTAGTTGTCGATGAACTTTCTGTGGCGGACCTCAGCCCTGGTCTTCCATATCAGCAGAGTGCTGATGGGGTATTCCCTCAGAATCGAGTCGAAGAGACGGCAAATCTGGTCCTCGCTCCAGACGAACGGCCGCTGGATATTGGGCAGCCAGAAACCGCCGTCCTCGTCATGATTGTTTAAGAAGCTGACGATCTTCCGCAGAGAATGTTTCGGAGTCTTCATTATTCAGCGCCGCCTCCATCGCTTTGCTTATTCTTATCCCTTGGGTGGATATGGGTCCTTGCCGTAGGTGTGCTCCGTTTGAATTGTCATATCCTTCTTGTGGATGACGACCTGCCCGAGCTCCTGGTTCTTTGCAGCTTCCTTGGCGCGGTTGATTGCATCCGCTTTCGTGTCGTGTTTGCTCAGTGCCCTGGACGAATTCTCTTCCTTGACCTTCCAGCCGCCGTCGGTATTGGGTGTCACATGGTAAGTTTTGCGCTTCGACATCTTCATGCCTCCTGATTTGAGTTGGTTTTCTCTTCGTGCCCGCGGACCGCTGCGAGTATCCGATCAATGCATGCATCGAAATCCGCTTCGACTTCATGCTGCCACAGGCGGATCACCGTCCATTCCATCTGCCGGAGTTTCCGATGGTTTGCGGCGTCCCTTTCCCGGTTCCTGTTTATCTTCTTTTTCCAAAAATCAGAGACCTTGTCCTCCCAGGTAGGGAATCGGTATCCGTGCCAAAAATCGCCGTCCACGAACACGGCGACCCGGACCTTTCTGAAAACAACGTCCGGCTTGCCGGGCAGATCTTTGACGTGCTTGCGGAACCTCAATCCTCTTCTGTGAAGAGCGGAGCGTACCCGCATTTCAAGGCCGGTATCCTTGCCCTTGATGCGGGACATACAGAAGCTGCGCTGTTCTGGTGTCAGGTTGTCCGGCATCAGTTCTGTCCCTGATACAAACTGAAAGCCCTGGCCATCTCTCTGCGCCCCGGCAGGTGGAGCTCGGGGGGAGCGGTCGTGAGGACCTGAAAACCCTGCGGCGTTCCGGGGCAGATTTTCTGGAAGTCGCACTTGGAGCACTTGTCGGGATGCGGTCGCATCGGAAAGTCCGACGCGAGAATGCCCGTGACCGCCCATTCGATGTTTGCGAGTGCTGAATCCACCGCCTCCTGGGTAATCGGCACTTCAACTCTCTGGTTGTCCTTCAGAAGATGAACGCTGCCTGTTCTCGCATTCTGCCCAAGAACCTGGTCGGCGGCTCTTGCATACAGTTGAACCTGTAAGGCAAGCTCGGTCCAGTCGAGGTCATCGTTCTCACCCGGCGTCTCTCCGCCCTCCATCGTTTTGAAGTCGATGATCTCGGCTTCCAGGATGTTTCCCTCGTCATCCTCGTGGAGCAGGAGATCAATCGAGCCGGTGATGACGCAGTTGGAGGCCGGAATCTCGAAAACCGCCTCAACTTGCCTCTCCCGCTCGAAATCCTCGCCGAAAGACGCCACGTAAGCCTTAGAGATTTCCACAGCCCGGTTTCTTGAGTTTTCGTAAGCGCCCGGCCGGTTAACCGGATCGCCGCTCTGGGGAACGTGCTTCAAATGGAATGTGTTCAGCACAACCTGCTCCACCTGGTTCTCCGCCGGAGGCGAATCCGGGTGAAGCTCGTGAAGCTTCTGGATGGACGTATGAACGGTCCGTCCGTAACCGAACATTTCAGGGACAATCGGATTGAGTCCGTAGCGTTCCCTGAACTGGTAGCTCCTCGGACATTGCAGGTAATACCTGATCTCGGTGAAACTGGTCGGGTAGTCGGCGTCTTCCACCCGCCGGCGTGGCGCAGCCGGAACAAGTCCCGCCGGCAGACCGGCACCGTTCTGAACCACCGCTGGATGAGTGACAAGCTGTAATGCATATGGAGATTGGCGGGCTGCTCGTTTCGCCTGTGGCAGATTCTCCGCCCCACTCACGTGGAGATAACGCTCAGCGCGTGTCGCAGCAGTGTAAAAAAGCCTGATTTCTTCATCCGATGTGCTTTGATATGCGCCGCGGTTGATCGCCGTGGCCATAACGCCGGGCGGCAGCCAACCCGAGTATCTGCTTCTCTTTTTCGGGAACCTGTGTGCTTCGACATCTACAACGAAAACGCAAGGGAACTCGAGTCCCTTCATCTTGTGAACGGTCGAAATCGTGACGGCGTCCGGTCTTTGAAGCACGTCGTCGGTTGACATGTCGTATCCCGTTTCAGCAGCGTTCTGAAGGAAGTTGAGGACATCTGAAAAGCGTTGCCTCGAATCCACGCTCATATAGACCGTTTCGACGTCCAGGATCATGCGGCTGAAAAGCCCGATGTCCCGCATGATGTCGTCGCTGAGGTTCGTGCGGGCGATGTTGAAAGCCTCCAGCAGATCGTAAACAAGCTGCTGCGGGTAAAGCCGGATTCTTGTCGAGCCCTGAGGGCGGTGAATCCGCCGGCTCCAGTCAGTGAGAACGCGCACAAGTGCGTTGAAGTCCGCAGCAGGATACGCAGGCAGTACTTGGCTGTTGAAGTGCTGCTGCACCGTATTCCGGTCAAGCGGAGTATTGCGGAGGAGTTCAAAGGTGCTGCGAAGAACAGATGTCTGAGGGCGGTCGAAAGGCCCCCCGCCGGCTTCCAAACTGAAAGGAATGCCGAGGGCCTCCAGGGCGGCCGTAAACGCCGCATGTCTCGGCGTGTCATCTTGCTCCGCCTGACGTGTCGAGCGCATCAGAATCGCGAAATCAGCAGGCGTCAAACCACGGACGACGCCGTTGTCTTCATAGGCGGTGCCCAACAGACCCCTGATTCTATCCGCAACCCATCCCGCCTCGGCGGCGCGGTCCGGAAACCACAGCACCCTGAAATCCTGGGGCGTCCGATTTGCAAAGGCCGCCGGATTTTTCGGAATCCGGCTCGGCCCCAGCATGGCGGCTGCAAAGGCGTCCGAAGCCTGGACAATGGGCTCCGTGCTTCGGAAGTTTTGCGACAGGGTATGCACGCTGCAGCCAGCATAACGTCGTTGAAAACCTAAGATGTTGCTGACATCGGCCCCCCGCCATGCATAGATCGACTGGTCGTCGTCTCCAACCACGAAAAGCGTCTGCGAGCGCTGATGCAGCAGTCGGATCAGCTCTTCCTGACAGGGGTTGACGTCCTGATACTCATCCACCATGAGGTGACGCAAATCCCCAATGCCGTTTTCCACGCTGGCTGCATTGGAACGGATCGCCTCGACCACATCCCGGATCATCAAAGAGAAGTCGATGTATTGATCCGTCCTGAGACCGTCCCGAATGCGTGTGAGCAAGTCACCGATGTCTTGATCTTCAGCGGAGACTGTATTGAAGTTCAACAGCTCATCATTTGCTGTCTTCCACGCGTCCGACGTCTGCTTGATCGTATCGAAGTAGCTGCCTTCTTTTGTCGCAGTCGCGCCTTTGGCTCGTCTACGGAAAGGCCTAAGACCTAAATTACCAAATCTTGAAATCAGATACAGCTTCAGCCGGTTCTCATCGAGAACGTCGTACTGTCGATATGTGGCGTCCATATCACCCAGTACATGCTGGCAGTAGGAGTGGATGGTCCCGATATACATCGCCCCCATCACGGTGGGATCGAGTCCTGCGGTGGTCAGGGCTTGAGAAACCCGGCGTTTGATGGACTCGGCCGCCTTTTCAGTGAACGTAAAGGCCACGATCCCTTCGGGCGGCTCATTCTGGGCGAGAAGTCTGGCGATCCGGTAGGCCAACGTCCTGGACTTGCCCGAGCCGGCGCATGCCAGACACAAAACCTCGCGGGCAGTATCCACCGCCGCTGCGTATTGCTGCGGCGTCAACTCGTTTCTCAAGACCTGGTCGATACTCATGTGAATTAAGTCCCTCTCTTTAATGGTCACGTCCCGGCGCTGTTCCGCAGGACCCGTTTGATGCTTCTTCCGTGTGCCGCGATGAACGGCGGCGGCAGGGCGTTGCCGATCATTAAAGCCACGGCGGATTTGTTGTCGGTGGTCGGAAACTTGTACCGGCGGGGAAAACCCTGCAGAAGCGCCGCCTCGCGCATGGTGATCGCCCGGTCCTCCTCCGGATGCAGGAACCTCCCCTTTGACGGGTTGAAGCATCCGCTGGTGATCGTCGGAGCCACTTCCTTCCAGGCCATGCGCCCGTAGACATCCTTGAAGCCGTTGCATCGTTTGTGGCACTCGAGCTGGAATTCCTCCGGAAGGTCTCTGCGGCTTCCGCCGTCTTTCGGGATAAGCCGGATGACCTCCAGAACCTTAGGGGTCCGATTTTCGGGCATGTCATGCACGGGGTCCCCGCTTTGCCCCGCTTTCGGCAGACCGCCGATTGCCTCCTCGACTGTTTTCATCTTGGCGGCTTTGTCGGCGAACGGGATTTCCATGCCCAACCCCGCCAGATAGATCAACCTGCGTCTCCGCTGCGGCACGCCGTACTCCGCCGCGTTCAGAACGCGGTGGGCGCCGAGATAGCCGAGTTTTTTCAACTTCCGGAGAAAAGCCTCGAACCGCTTGTCGTCCGCCAGCCCCGGGACGTTTTCCATCATCACGGCACGCGGCCGGAGAGCCTCCACGAACCGTTCGAACTCCAGCAACAGGTCGTTTCTGGGGTCATCGACCATGAGGGCCCCGTTCAGGGTCCGCATCGTGGAGAAACCCTGGCACGGCGGGCACCCCGCCAGGAGATCGAGGCCGCCTTTCTTCAATCCGAGCGCGTCGAGCAGTTCCTGCGGATCAAGTTCTCTAATATCCTTTTCCCATAATGTGACATCGCGATGGTTCGCCTTGTAGGTCTTGACGGACAGCGGATCGACGTCCACCGCGCCCAGGACCCTGAATCCGGCTCTTTTCAACCCCACCGTCAGTCCACCGCAACCGCAGAACAGGTCGACGGCCGTGGGCTTGCCGTCACTGTTGGGAAGGAGTCCTCGACTTCGTTTCGCTTTGCCTTTCATCGGAAAAACCTCCTTTTGTTCGAATAGGCGCTCCCCATGAGCGCTTTCAGGAGGTTACTTACCGATGGGCCGACTGAACCGCCGGCTTCATCCATGGAATGGAAGCGGCCTATCCCAGAGGGATCGATCATTATTTTTCGAGTATCCGCCGCTTCCCGCCGCATCCGTTACATCTCCAGTGTTTTAAGCACAGCCCGGTCGACGTCGCCGTAAAACACCACGTCCAGGCGTTCGATCACGTCCTCCGGCAATCCTGCAAACTGCGTTTTGTTGGAAACGGGGACCAGGGCGCGAAGAGCCCCTGATTCAAGCGCCAGTTGCAGGGGTTCGGTGATCGAAGCCGGGCCTTTGATGTTCCCCTGGATGGTCAGGTCGCCGAGGACCACCGTACCGGCCTGCACATGACGGTTGCGGATCACGGAGATGATGGCGGCGAAAAACGCTACACCGCAGGGACAGTCGATGCGGCCGCCGGAGAGGTCCACGGCTTCGGCATAGATGTCTTTCTGCGCCAGCATCTGTGTGAGCCCGAGCTTGTCCTTGACGCTCTGCAGATAACTGAAAGCCCGGTTGAGGGATTCTTTCAGTGATTTCTCGAGGCCCGTAGGGGTCCGGAGCTTGCCCGTACCCGCCGTCAAGGTGACCTCAAGCCTGAACAAAGCGACCTTGGCTTCGGAATCCACCGCGGCCGTGTAGACCGTTCCGGGAGGCAGGGGGTCCTGCGAAATGACGCCGGCCCCCCCTTGCTCGGGGACGCCCACGGACCGCTCGGTATCGTCCGCGAGATCGATGTATGAAAAACTGGTCTTGTAGAATTCGAACGAACCGCGTTTCTTGAGCTGCTCCTTGACCCGGCGGCGTCCCTCCATGGCCAGCTCGACGTATTCCGTGAGTTCATCCTTCGTCCAGCCTCCGCCTGGGTGGAGGATTTTGAGAAGGCCGCTCACCGTTTTCTTGGCTGCCGTGGCGTCCCTGCCTTCAACATGCGACCCGAAACGGAAGACCCGCTCGGCTTCGTCGAAGCGGTTCTGTTTCCTGAGCGCCCGGAACGCTTCGGCCAGATAGTCGGTGACGAAGCCGTAGTGGACCGTGAGCATATCCTTCGAGTTCTTCGGAACCTCCCAGCCGGGCAGGTAAAAGTGCATCCGGTCGAGCAGGGCCAGATCGAATTCTTTCGGCAGCGGCTGGAAAAGGTCCGTGGCCGAGTTCTGGACCAGGCTCTCCACCGGCTGGTTCAGGTTGCCGATGAACACCAGTGATGCGTCCGCCAGCACCTGGGTGACTCCGCGGCTGAAGCGGCCGTTGGCCATGTAGTCCTTCATGATTTGAACCGCGTCGGGATCGGTGATTTTCATACCGCCGACTTCGTCGAAGGCCACGACGTCCCAATGTCCCACGAGCCCGACCTGTCGGCGGGCGTTGTTGTAAAACAGGTTCGCGGTGCTCGCCTTGCCGCCCGAGAGAAGCATGCAGTAAGGGGACATCTCGCTGAACGCGTAGGATTTGCCCGTGCCGCGCGGACCGAGCTCGATGAAGTTATAGTTTTTCTCGACGAAGGGGATGAGGCGGGTGAGCAGGAGAATCTTCAGCCGGCGTTCCATCCGCAGCGGTTCCAGACCGACGCTCCGGAGGAGGAGATCGATCCACTCGTCCCTTGTCATTCCGCCCCTGCCTTCCAGGTACTCTTCCAGATCGAAGCGGGCGAGTTGGATGGGTTTCAAATCGACGATATGGAAAGGGCTGTCCTTTTTGCCCTCTTCGGACAGCCTGAATTCCACGTCGATGATTGCCCAGATGCCGCCCTCAAGCAGCCGTTCGTACCGTCGGTAGAATTCCTCGGGGATGTGTATCTTGGCGTATCCGAAATGGTCCATGGACGCCCAGTACTTGTTTTCGCTCGGGAGGAAACGGACTTCGACGCGGTCGATGAACCGATGCCTGCCTTTCTGCTCGACCATGGACTGGGCCTTGTTCGCCTCGTCGTGGCGGAAGTAATTCGTCGTCAAGGTTTCTTTGACGGCGTCCACCCCGATGCGGATTTCCTCGTCGTTGTCCGAAGCGCAGTATTTGCCTAAGAGATACTCGAGCACATAGGACGGAACGTTCTCGCCGCCTTTGATCTGATGCAGAAGGTCCTTCCGCACCACTTTCCCGGCGAACACGCCCGTTGCTTTCTTGTCCAGGTCGTCCTGTTGCATTCCGGTCTCCTTAATCGAGCATCGCGTTCTTCAGCTTCCGCTTCGCCCACACGACGCGCGTCTGCGGGTCGCTCACCCGGATTTCGATCTCCGCCCCGTCGAAATCCGGATCAATCAACACAGGAACGGGCGTTTCTTTGCCCGCCTGCAAAGTCACTTCACGGGTCTTCTCGTCCCGCGCCTCGCAGTCGGCGGCCTCGCCGACCACCTTGGCTTTCGCGCCCGAACCGTCGTAGGCCTCGACCCGCACCCGGGCGGGGGTCCCGAACATGTCGCTCTGGAGGTGGAACTTGAGGCCGATGACCCGGCTGGTGAATTTGTCCGACCGATAGCGGACATCGATTTCCGGCTTGCCCGCAGTTGTTTGTTTCTCCCGTCCGGCCCGGAAGACGATCACCGGCACCACCGCCTCTTGAAGGCTCAGTCCTCCGTGGAAATAACCCTCACCCTCCGAGAAGACGCGGAACCCGATGGGCAGGCAGACCTCCTGCACATCTCCTTGAATCCCCACATGGCCCGCCTTCAGAGTGACGGTCCCGGCCGATCCGGAAAGGCCCGAACCCAACCGGCAACGGCGCTTATTCTCCAGCCAGCCGCCCGGAGGCGTCTGAACCACATCGCCCGCCGGAATTTCCGGCAGCATCATATGGCCGTGATCGGCGCTGATCACCACACGGTCGACCCTCTGGGACACCACCCACCGGACCGCGGCCGCGATATCCCCGATCACATCCGAGAGGTAGCGCCGGGCGCGCCAGGCACCGAGGTTCTCTGCCACCGCGTCCGGGTCTTGGGTCCGCACCACAAAAAGCTCCGCTTTCTTCAGGTTGGCGGCGGCCTTCTTCGGCGAGCCGAGCAGGTCGTCCAGGGTGGTCTCGAAAAACCGGTCGCCGTAAGTGTCGGCCAGTAATTTCATACGGTCCGCCGATGTCCTCAGCAGGCGGGTTCCGAGGGCCGGCACCAGCCCTCCGTCCTTCTCTACAAGCCGGAGCATTCCGTCCGCACCCGGCATGAGCGCCGCCATGCCGCAGCCGGTCACCGTCGGGACCACCCCCGCGGCGTGGCTGACGAGGACTTCGCCCGTTCCCGCCAAGGCTTCGCCCAAATCACGGCCCATTTCGTAGCGGAGGGAATCCACCATGAAAAGCGCGGTCTTCTCACGGCGTTCCAGCAACGGGGCCACATGTTCGTCGAATATGCGGGTCTGCCTCGACGCTCCGTCCGGCGGCCAGCCTTCGGCCTGAACCGCTGCGAGGAAAGCATCCTGCAAGGCCGTGACGGCTTCGCGGTAGCGACGACGACAGAGGTCGACGACCGGGGCGATGACGTCATCGTCGGTGCAGGCGGTGAGGGCGGTTTCAAACAGACGTGACGCCCGGTCGAGGTCCGACCAACCGCCCTCGGTGTACGCGTTCATCAAATCCGTGAGGTTCTTTTTCCCGGTCAAGCCCCCCGAAACCGCAGAGGCGGATTCGATCATGGCGGCCGCCCTCTCAAGCGCCGTCCAGGCCGGCGACCTCTGCGGGTCCCTCCGCCAAATCGACCGTTTGCGGTTTTCTATCACCGTTCGGGCCGCCGCCGGGTCGCCGGTGACGACAAGCCCGACCGCGCGGCCGAGCAGACGCCGTTCCTCGAAGGGAAAGGTGTCGCGTTCGCCGGGGTCGAAATCCTTCGGCATGAGGTCCGGAAGGCGGAGCCCGCTTTCGATCCCCTGCGCCAGCTCGACATAGGTTTCACGCAGACCCGTGTCGCTGCGCATCCTGTCGCAGGCCGCATAGACCACGGACTTCGCTTCGACGCCGGCGCGCGGCACGGCGCTCAAGGCGTCGGGAACGCTTTCCGGAAGATCGAACACGAACTCGCTGAAAAAGATGTATTCGGCGGCTTTCGGCCTCAGCACATTCCAATCGCGGTCGCCGCCTGTGTGTTTGAACCCGACGGCGGCGGCGAGCAACCGCAGCAGCTCGTCGACGCAGCCCGGCTTGGCGGCGGCTTCCTTTGCTTTCGCCGTGTTGCACAGGGCAGCCGCGATGATTTCCGCCGGGGTTTCCGTCCGGAAAACGTCGTTCAGCAGCGGCCAACGCTGCGTCTTTTCCAAACCGTCCAGAAGGGCTATGTCCGGCTTCCCCTCGCGGAAAAGCCTTGTGATCTCGTCGGCCTTGCCCGGCATGGCCTGGCGGGCGAGCGATTCGATCTTCTGGTCCTCGGCGTCGCCGAAGGGAGCGCCCGCCATGGCGTAGACCTCGAAGGGGTCCCGCATTTTCTCTTCCTCGCCTGCTCCCCGGCGGCGCGGTATGTAGATGAGCAGGCAGCGGTCCCGTTCCGAGGGGTTCTCGGATTCGTTCATCAGCCGGTAAATCTCGTCGGCTCGGCGGCGGGGCTTAAGGACGGAGGCTTCGGTGGACAACACCTCGCAGTTCGGCGCGTTAAACTCCGCAGCGAAGGATTTGAAGTCCCCTTCGGCGTCGTACCAGACGACGATGCGGCGGTCGCCCAAGAGATCGATCAGTTTCTTGTGCAGGAACGAGGTGAACTTCATCGGGCGGCCTCCTTTTTCCGACGGCCGCGGCCGCCTTTCTTCTTGGATTCCGGGGCTTCAACCTCGCAGAGGTCCTCAAGCCCGTGCGCGATGGCGATGGAGCGGTCGGTCCGGCAGACCTTCCGGACGCGGTCGGGCCATATCGTGTAGGCCGAATGCGCCCAGTCGTAGTCGCCCTTGGCGAGCTTCTTCCAGCAGTCCTCCGTATCCTTGGCCCAAGAGCGCAGGCGGAAAAGACCGTGGAACGGGGCGGCGTTGATGATCACGCCGTCGTTGAGGTCAGGCTTATAGGGCAACGCGGCGATCCGCAGGAGTTCCTCGCGCAGGTCGCGCAGTTCCGCGACGAATGCGCGGGCTTCACCCAGCCGGTCGGTCAAACGGGTTGCCTCGCGGCCGGAAGCGGCTTTCAGGTCATTTTCAATTTGGGCTATCCCACGTTCGACTTCCGAAGTCTTGGGTTCGACATACTTATTGACCGCCCCGTAGAGCGTCTGCTCGTTCAAGCGGTGGTAGTAAAGCCAGATCGTATATGATCCGGACGGCGTGGACAGCGGCCAATAGATCGGGGCCTTGCGCCGGCTTTTGGAATAGCGCTTCAGGTGGTCTTGGAAGAATCCCGCCGGCTTGCGGAAGTAATCCCGCAGGTCGGAGACACCGAGGATGTCGCAGGCTTCCTGTTCGACCTCGTGGGATTTGTCCTTCCAGAGCAGGTCGAATACCTCGCGCACGCGTCGGACGATGTCGTCCCGGTGCGGCCGGTCGCCGTTGAAACCGGGGTCGTCCACCAGGACTCCCTCCCAGGAGATACGCAGCGGATACTCGGAATCAGGGATGGTCGGGTTCTTGACCGACCCGTCCGGCGGCAGGGTGTTTCCGTCCGGTCGGGCGCTGAGCCATTCTTCACTGACGATGCGGTTCGCCTCGGCGGGTAGGCCGTCCGCTCCGACCAGCATCCCCGGCGGGCAGACCGGCAACGGATCGAAGGGGTCGGGGAGTTTTGGCGCGAGTGTCGGGTTAAGGGCGATGCGGACGTCCCAGCGGCCCAGAATGCATCCCATTAGATAAGCGATGAGTCTTGAGGCGTTTGAGAAACTATCCTCGGTCTCAGGTTCTTCATCCTCATCAATTTTGTCGCTATCAGTGCCATCTTCAACTTCTTCGTTCAGGCTTTCTTCAACCCATCTTAAATCATCGAATCCGTAACTTTTTGAGATTGCTAAATCCCACAGTTCCATCAGATTGCGAATCATCCCCTCGGTTTCAACTGACTGACCAAGCTCTCGTACTCTATTTACAGATCGAAAGCATATTGATGTCTCGTTGGTAGCCTTTGCCTCACGGAGGTGGTCTATAGTTGCGACGGTAACTCGTTCGAGGTCTTTCATTTCTTGATCTTGGAGTCTGATCAGCCATGGAATTTTCTTTAGCGCTCCAGTCGAATAATCTGCGAAATTGGCCTGCATGTGTATGATTGCCCTAATAGGCTTGCTGTTCAGCCAACCTAAAATGAATGCTGGAGTCCAATCCCCATAAGGCAGGACAGCAGGTCCATTACTGGTGAATATGCAACCTGATGGGAGAGCTCGTGCACTAAAGCCTCTTGCGCTTCGTTTGGAATAAGTTGCACCAGGAAGATACCAGTAATCGGACGCCTGCCTTACTTGAGCTGTAGAACCGTTTATGGCCTGGTTGACCGCTTGAAGTTCCAATCCGCTTTTTGACCAGTTGAGCAGCAAATGTATATCGGAGTAAAAAAACGAAAAACCTCCCCCTTTCGCCATGTGTATCCAATGATATCCTCTTCCGACAAATGACGGGTGAACTTCCCACAAGAGCCTAATAAACCTTTCATTATTAAATGACTTCATGCCCTCGCGGGCTGTTCCAGCAGTAGGTTCGAAACTTGTTTTGCTATTCAGTAATTTTCTTACCTCCGGTGGCGCGGTATAAAGGATTTTCGATTTGGGGAGTTTGGGGAACCAGGAATTATGAGAAAGCTGCTGCAAATGATTGCAGATTTGATGCTCAAGCGCTTGCTGGTGCTCTGGCACATTGCTTCTCAAGTCAAAGGAATGAAATTGTGTGCTGCCAGTGTTATTCAAGACATATGCAGCGCTCTCAACATATGCATCATCCATCACCCCAAGACCAAAATCGACCAAGTGTTCCATGTGTGGAATAATATCGTTTATGCGGAAATCCTCTAAACGAGGAGCGAGAAGAAATGATCGAGATGTAATAACGCCAACACGACCAGTCTCTAAAGCCCCAAGAGCCCATCTAACAAATGAACAAAATATGTCGTTGTGCGCTCCTTTATATTTTGAGCGCATCACTTGAAACACTTCGTTTGTTGGCTGGCCGAACGGGGGATTCATCAGCACCACATCGTAGCGCTTGCGGCAGAGGTCGACGAATGCGAACCCGCGGGCCGCATCCTCGGCGAACAGTCTGCGGCGGACCGCAAGGCCGTTTTCCGCCTTTTCGGCATATTCCCTCAGGGCATCCAGGATGCGGTCCTCCGCCTGATCCCAAAACCGCTCGTCGGTGATCCCTTTCACATCGAAGCGCAGTTCTTGCTGTTTCGGTCGGGGGGCGTCCATGGCGGGAAAGAGAAGTTGCTGTTCCGGCTTCGGGCCTTCCCGCCACTGCTTTCCCGCCGCGGCCACGGCGTCCTTGATCTCCTCTTCGATTTTCAGGAGCGAGCCCGCCTCGCCTGCGAGCTTCATCTTCTCGAACACCTCGTCCACGATCTGACCCAGCACCCGGGGCTTGAGGCCGGCGGTGAACTCACGGCGCATGTCTTCTTCGCCGGGCATCGGCTCGGCGGTGACGATGTTCGATCTGGCGATGCGCGGCCGTTCCTGGGCCTTGAGTCCGAGACTTTTCCAGGTCTTCTGCGCCCGCAGCCAGAGAGCCGACGCTGCGATCTGTACTGCGCGCGGGTCGATGTCGATGCCGTGCAGGTTGTGTTCGACGATGAGCTTCGGGGTCCTCCGGCGCAGGTCGTCGAGGGTCTCGAAGTCCTCCTGAATCGTTCGGCCGGTGACTTCCGACTTCGGGCTTTCAGAATCGCTCCAAGCTTCTTCGAATATCCGCTCCAGCAGATCGAAGGCGTAGAGCAGGAAGTGGCCCGACCCGCAGGCTGGGTCCAGGATACGCAGGTCTCGCGGGTCCTTCTTGGGTCGGTGCTCTATGTATACCGGCCGCTTGAGCAGTTCCTCCCGGTCAAGGCCGGTTTCGTCATCCTTACCGGCGGGAGCCTTTTCACCGGGCCCGAGGAAGACCTCGTTCGATCTCCGCACGAGATAGCGGCATTCTTCCTTGAGCTCTGTATCGCCTTTACGCATCTCATACCAGATGCGCCCGAGGGTGTTGTCCGTGAGGAACTCGACGACGTAACGCGGCGTGAAGAACTGATTGCGGACCGCCAATTCCCGGCTGTTGCGCGGGGCCTGGGACGCATCCCGCATGGCTTTGCGTTCTTCGGGCGGGTTGAAATATTGGTAGACCCAGCCGATGGTCTCGTCCTCGGTCCAGAGGTGCGTCAGGTCAGTTTTGTTGAGCTCGGCGAGGACGTCTTCCATGCAGCGCTCCGAGGGGAACACCGCCGACTGGGGCGTCATCCGCTCGAACAAAACGCCCAGGTCGAGGGCGAGCTCGTCGAAAAGGCACTCCAGAAATACCCGGTAGGTGTCGTAGCGCCCGCCGAGCGCGCCGCCGGAAATGCGTTCGAACATCTGGAAACCGGCCGAGGTCGTTCCTTTGCGGACGCATTCGACGACCAGCCCCCGCTCCTCGCACAGACGCAGGGCCGCCAACCGATTAAGGGCGGTGAAAGAGATCTCCAGGACCATCCGCTCATAGGCGGCCTTGCGGCGGTCCGAATCCTTCCCCGCCGCGCCGGCGGTGTAGTGATCGAGAAGATCACGCAGACGGCGGGCCGCCGCGTGCTGATCGGGCGAAAGGTGCGTCAGCTTTTCAAGCGGCAGCACGACGCCGTCCGGGTGGAGTCCGAACACGCCGCGGAGCTGATCGGTGACGTCCTCGACCAGCCGACGCCGGCAGGCTGCGACGGTCTTGGCCAGCAGATTTCGTGTGTCTTTGTCGAAGCTCATCAGCGCCCCTTGATCCGTATCCGCTTGTTCGATTTCAACAGTCCGGCCAGCTTCTCCCGAATGCCCGCCAGCCAAGAATCCAAATCCGCCGCCGTGGTGATCACGGCGGGTTCCACCAGAGCGTCGGCTTCGACGATCTCCTCGACCGGCGGCTCGCCGCCCTCTTCGGGAACCGGCTCGGGTTCGGGCTCGGCCGGGCGTCTCCGTTTGATTTCCGCTTTCAGCTCTTCGATCAAACCCGGCAGGGTCCGCCTGCGCACCAACAGGGTCTGCAGCAGCCTTACGGGGTCGCCGTTCTCGGCCGTCGGCGGCAGATCGCATGTAAGCTTGGCCGCGATCTCCTCGCGATCCTCGTCCAGCAGTTTCGTCCAGTCCGGTTCTGTTTCGAGCCCGGTGAGGGCTTTCTTGAGGTCGTCTTCATACGCGGCGCGGTCGACCGCATATCTCTTTTCCGTGCGGTCCACGGCGGATCTGACCACGCCCCGCAGCTCGGGCAGCCGTTCGAAGAACCTTTCGCTCGACAGCACTTCCTCCGCCGCGCTCCTGTCTTCGGCGCTCAGGAGGTCGTTCGTGGAACCGGGGAAGAGCCGTTCCAGGTCGGCCGAGGAATCCAGCACCGATCGGGCGTTCCGTACGTCGGTCTCCGCGCCGGATTCAAGGGCGTCGAAAACAGCCTTGGCCCAGGTGATCTCGTCGGGCAGCGCACATTCCACACCGCCGAGGACCGAAGCCGCTCCGCCGGCGTCGCCCTTCAGCAGATCGGCCGCGTCGGCCAGCAGGCGCTGGGAGCGGCTCTCGCCGGGAAGGCTCAGGAGACGCAGACGGTCGGGCAAAGCCCCGAGTTTTTCCAGAAGGTCAGGTACGTGCAGCCGGACGGAGCGGCTGATGTGGTCTTCCAACGGCAGAACTTCGTCGCCGAATAGGGTTTCCAGACGCCGGGCGGCCCTGTCCAATGCTTCGGGGGGCAGCTTGGCGTCGCGGGACGACACACCGATCCTGTTGAACGAGACCGTGCTTTTGACGGCTTCCACCGCCTGCGGTCCCGCGGTGCGCACAGGTCCTCCAGCGCCCGGGACGTGAAACTCGATCTCTCCGGCACGAAGGAGAGCCGCGAACAGGTACCGCACGGTGTCTTTGGTCCATCCATAGGGCGGCGCGGAAAACAAATCCTGAAGATAGGAACCCTGAAGCCTTCCGGAACCGGACTCGGCGGTCTTGGTACGGAACACTCTGATGACCTCCGCGAGCACCGGGGCCGCGGTGTCCACCCGAGGAGCGCCCTTGCTCTTGACCACAAGGCCGAGAGGGTCGAGGTCCTTTGTGATGCGGTCCATACGCTCGACGCCGAGGAACTTGGCCGCCTCGTCCGTGGAAGGCCGGATCGGGGCCAGATGGAAATGGGGGAAGACTTCCTTGACGGCGCCGGCCAGGACCGAGCGCACAGCCGCGTCCAGGGTCTCGCCGGCTTCACGGACGGGGGTCGGCTTGCCGCGGAAGATGAAGACGCCTTCCAGCATCGCCTTTTCCATGGCGGCGGCCGTCCGCTCACGGCAGCGCTCAGCCGCCCGGCGTTCGGCGCGCAGATACTGGGCAACAACGTGATCCGCGGCCCGCTCGTCGACGTCGCCGAGGACTTTTTCAGAGCGCACGATTTCGGGAAGGAGTTCCTCCACGGTGTCGTCGTTTTTAACCAGGAGGACCACGGTGTGCTTTAACTCCACCTGCGTATTGGTGGAGACCAGGAATTCGCCCCGCTTACCGTCCCAAAGAGCCGGGTCGGCGAATTCCAGACGCAGCTCGACATCTTCAGAGCCGCCTACGACCGGCGTTCGGCCGAGCTTGACCGATGACCTGACTTCCTTGATGTTTTCCAGCCTGGCGGCAGGTTGTACACGGAATAATGAATGGTCGGCGGTACCCTGTTTGAGGACGTCGATCCTTGCCCTCATTGCTTCGCCGGACGTGGGCGCGTAACTGTTGCGCTTGTCGCGGATCGGCTTGACGGCGTCGCTCAGAAAGACCCAGCCGCCCGCTTGCGGGTCCTCGATAAGTCCGCATTCCTTTTCGGATGCGATTTTTCGAAGAGCTTCCCGTACCTGGTCGAGCAGCCCGGGAGACCCGATTTTTCGATAGAGCAGCGCGGCGAGATTCTCCGCGGTACGGGGGAAGGTCTCCACGGGTTGAAGGGCGGCGACCGCCTTGGCCGTGCGTGTTTCGAGGGAGTCGACCCCGAAGATCTTCGCCGTCTTCTCAACTCCTCCGATGACATGGGGCAGGACCTTGGCGATGTCAGCGCGGAGGGTGTCATAGAAATCGTCCACGCAGGCGAGCGCGCCGATCTCCCGGTCGGCGAGCTTGTCGGCGTCGGCACCGAGGACACGGCTCTTGTCCACCAGCACGTCCTGGATGACGCGGATCGCCGACCGCAGGCCGATGCCGCCGGTGGAACGGGCGAGGGTCCGGATGAGTTCCAGCAGAAGGTCGAAGTGCTGCGGCAGGAACGGATAGAGGCGCGTGAACGTTCCTGAATCGGGGTCGCCCTTGAACAGGGCAGTACCGGAGAGACGGGTGTGGGTGACCGTGGATTGGCCGTGTTCCTTGAACAGGGCTTCCAATTTCTTCCGCCCCTCCTCGGATTTGTCGAGCAGACGCCGGTGTGTGATCTCACGGATGTCGCTCGCGTCGAGATGTATGGAAATCGGGAAACGGTCCCGCAGCTTGTTGAGCTCCGCGGAGTTATGCGCGGCCTTTTCGACGATTTCGCTCAAAGTCTGTTGGCCGGTGGCGGCGATCCAGACCTTGCCTTTGCCGAGCTCCTTGAGATTGCGGGCCAGCCCGTCGAGGTTGAGGATCAGCTCGCCGCGGGGGGCGACGTACTGACCGGCCTCGTCCACAAGGAGCAGAATGTTTTCATGCCCGGTCTTGCGCCTGCAGATGTCGATGATCTCACGCGCCAGGTCCCGGACGTCCCTGGCTTCCTCGAACCGCAGGCCGCGGAAGCTCTCCGGCGTGGGGAAATCATCCGGCAGAACCTCCGGCACGATCTCCGCGGCGCGGGCCACCCCGATCAGCGGATCGTTGTGGATTTCGTACCATTCCCCTTTGTAACGCTCTTTGTATTTCCGCTTGAAGTCGTCGTATTTACCGCGCCTGTCGAGGGTGAATTCAAGCTGCGCGGTCTTCTTCTCCTTTGAAAAGTCCGCCCATTGCAGAACCTTCCAATAGAGAACGGTGGAGACCGGGGCGGCGGCGCTTTCGGCGAGTTGTTCCGCGCCGAGATCAAGCAGCACCACCGCTGTGGGATGTTTCTTGGAGACGGTGCGCAGTGCGGCCGGAATCTCGTTGCGGGGGAAACGGTCGCAAAGAAGATCGAGGAAGGGTTTGTCTTCAACCGTGCGCGTCGGGTCGAGAGACGCGCCGAGGTATTTGGTGAACGAGCTCTTGCCGCTGCCGTAAAAGCCGGACACCCAGATGCCGACTTCCGTCACCTGACCGCCCCTGACGCCTTCGCCGAAGACGTCAAGGAACTTGCGGAAGCAGGACTCGATATTGTCCGTAACCTCGTATTCGGCGACCTCACGCGCCAAGCGGTCCTCCTCCTGGGCGTAATAGTCGATGACTTTCTCAATGGTCCTATTTATGTCACGCCTGAAGTACTCGTGGATTTTCGTCATCGCTAAAGGCCTCCGATAATTGTCGAGCGGTATCCGCTGTCTTCTTTGTAAAACCCGAGGAACTTCAATCCGAATTGGCCGCTTCGTTCTCCAGGGTAGAATATGATCGTGCAGATGGTGGCCTTGTTATGCAGATACTCCTCGACGACGCGGGTTCTCAGATAGGGGTGCAGAAGCTCGGCCTCCGTTAAAAAGACGATTGTGTCCTCTGGCGCGGATGTAATCGCTTCAGTGACGCGGTTGATCAGTGTGTTTCCCTGGCGCAGAACATCACGGACCGCCTCATTAACTTGGTCGGCGTCCGCATCACCTTCCAGATCGAGCCAGATGTCCCATCTTCCTGACTTATCCACAATCTCCCAAATAACATCGGCAAGAGAAACGCGGCAGACTTCGCGATGAGCCTCCTTCCTGACTCTCGATATCAAGCGGGGAAGGTGCTTCTTGACGGTGAGCATCATTTCAGGTGGATAACGGAAGTAAAATACCGGCGCACTCTTGGCCGGATTGAGCGCGTCGGGGTCTCGGATTTTGTCGAGTAGTTCGTTGAATGCGTTATCGAGTGAGTACATCGATCAGCTCCTCAATGGATTTGACGACCCAGGTGAAATGCACGACCGAACCGGCGCGCTGAACGATCACCCCGCGGTGTTCCCCGATCCCGTCCAGCCGCTCCACTACCTCGGAAGGCGTCATTCCGAACAGCCCCCAGTCGGGATGGTTGCAGAGGGAGGAATCCGTCACGCCCGCTTCATTGAGTTCCCGGGCCAAGATCGCGGCCCCTTCATCCGACATACGGTAATTGACGATCTCCCTGCGGCCCCGGACGACTTCGCGGAGGAATCCGACATCCCGCAGGAGACCGAGAACGCAGCGGGCGATGCGCACCGACACCTTCTCCGACCACTGGTTGTCCAACCGACCGTCGTAATGTGCTTCCGACAGGAAGGAGAGCATCGGGTCCGTGTCCATGACGGGTCTTCCCCTGCGGGCGGCGGGCCAGTATTCACGTATCGTGAAGTCATAGACCAGGGGGTCCTGACGCGCCGCAAACACGAACAGGAGTTCGGTGAAAACACGCCCCGGCAGGCCTGATGCAAGCACTCTTTGAAGAATTCGCGCGGGCTTGTCGCTCGGTCTCAAGAACCGCGGTGCAAACACCCTCCTGACGACGTCGCGGGTTCTGTAGGCGGTGGAGTTGCCGAGAAGCCCCTCAACCTGGACCCTGCGCGTGAAGTCATCGAGCGGTTCATCCGGACGCCATTGTTCGAGGAGACGCCGGGTCTCTTCAATCATTCCGGCACCCTTGCTGATCGCGGTCGAGTATTTCCGCTGTACTTCTTTATCCATGGTCATGGTCATCCACGGCCTCCGTCCATTTCGGCCGTGAAATAGGGGAAGCCGGGTTTATTCCGAGCAAACGCCGTATAGTAAACAGCGGCGGTTTTCCTGATCCCCGCCGTTGTCATAATGTCCTTGTCGGTGCCGATCTTTCTTGCTCCCGGAGCGGCGTCCGCTCTCTCGCCGCCGCACATCGGTGCGAGCAATTTCATCAACTCCTCAGGCCGCCCCATGGCGTTGCGCAATGTCGGGAAGAAATCGTCGGCCGGGTCCGGAGGCATTCGATGGAGTTCGGTTTCCAGGGATTCGGGCAGTCTGAAGAGGTGGTACACACCGACGCGTCCTACGGCGCGGTCATGAGCGTCACCTGCGGCCTTCCCTGCTGCATGGACCGCTGCTTGAAAGGTCGTCCGCGGATACAGACGCTCCAAGAACCTCAGCCCGGTCTCATTCATGAATTCGGTTTTCCACCATGCGGGAGAGGCCGACTCGCCGATGGCGAGGACAACGGCACGCAGACGGGGGATTAGAAGGTGCAGCGGCTGTTTGTGCGTTTCGTTTTCGGTCGTCATCTGCGGTCACCCTCCGGAAGCGTCAACTTGCCCTGACTGGTCATCTTTTTGCAAAAGCTCTCCAGTTGGGCCTTTGCGAGCTTGGAAGGCTTGGACAGACCGTTCTCCCATCGGTTGACGGTCGCATAGCTGACGCCGAGCTGCCGGGCCAGATCTTCCTGGCTCAAGGAAAGCTGACGTCGTATCTCTTTTACCAATGCCGAAAGACTTCGACCTTCTGTGTCCATTCGCTGCACCTCTCGTCTGAATGACAGACCACGGCCCCTGCCCGAATTTAATAGCGTATGTTATATCGTTCGCAAGAGAAAAGCAAGGGAAATCCGCGGGTTGATCGAGTCGGATTTCAGGATCGCCATTTGCCGGACGGAAGCGGCTTGAAGCCGAGATATTCAGTCACGTCAGCAACATAGAGCCAGGCCGGAAGCCCGGTTCCGATTGCCCGGACAGGAACCAGAACGCGGCGGTAGAGGCAGGGACCGCCGGGATGGAACCCCTCCAGGCGGTCGATGGCCGGGAGGCGGGTCTCGGGGTCGTCGAAGGTCAGAAGCTCCCCGTACACAGGAGCCCAGGGCGCGCCTGTACCCTTCTTCGGGAGCCGGTCGAGGGTTGGCTCGGGATTGGACATGCGGGCCGTCATGTGCGCTTGTGTGGCCACATCGGCGAGCGGGTTGGTGGTCCCGACGGCAAGGATGTCCTCCTCCGGAACCTCCAGGACCGGGATGCCGGAGGATGTCTCGAAGAGGCGGCCGCGGACGACGGCGTCCTCCACCGTCAGGACGCCCCGGCAAAAGCGTTCGTGGTTCCAGAACCCGCGCTTCAGTGTGCCGTAGACGAAGAGTCTCAGCATTCCATTTGTGTTCGCGTTCGAGGGTTCGGTCGGGTTCATTGGGGTACCTGTCATGGTTCTGTGCCCTTTCTCTCCTGGGCGATGAACTCGAACGGCTCCACCGAATATGCGGCCAGGTCCTCGCGGCGAAACACCACCAGGCTCATTGGCGGGACCGCAATCTCACGCCAGCCTTTTTCCTCCGCCAGCACAGCGTCGAGGTATGCGGGGTCCGAGGCATAGAGGATGGCCTTGCGACGGGGATGCCAGCGCAGTTCCAACGGCCGGTTCCCCTTGAGTACAAAGACGGTGCCCGGATCGGTCCGGCAGGCGATGACGGCGGTGATCTGCCCGCGGCAGCGCCGGAGCCGCGCCTTGAACCGCTCGATATCCATGGCACCGTCCCGCGCGGCGTTTGCAGCCAGGCGGAACAGAATCTCGCTGTCCACCTCGGCGAAGCGTCGCAGACTCCAGCGGCGGAAGAGGTAGTCGGCGTTGTAGATGGTGCCGTTATGGGTGCCGATCACCTCCCCGGCGCGGATCGGGTGGTTGTTGCTATTGATCCGTTCGTCCCCGCGGGTGCGCCAACGGGTGTGTCCGAGGAGGAGCGCGGCGTGGTTGTCCATGGAGGCAAGGAGTTCGGCGAAGGCCTTGTCTGTCACGAACCGCTCGGCCGTCACCGGGCGTTTGAAGAGCCGGTGCCCGCCGTCGACATCGAGCCATGCCGCGCCCGTGGCATGGGGCCCGCGCTCTTCGCTCAGCAGCAGCAGGCGGGTGAAGAGCCAGGCGAGGTGCTCCCGCTCCTCGGCGCGCCGCCGTTTTTTTCCGAAGATGACGCCCGCGAGCCCGCACATCAGGGTTTCCCTCCCTGCGGATTGACGACAAAACCGCGGAAGACGCCCTCGGCATACTCCTTCGGGTGCTCCTCGATCCAGCTCGCGGCGTCGGGCCAGCCGAGCTCTCCGGCCAACCGGGCGACGACCGGACGGTCGAGCATGTTGGTCAGCCCTGAGAGCCGGACCGCGTCGATGCCCTGCCAGACCAAGGCCGAAATCGGTATACGTGCCGGTTTGTCGTCCTGCACCTCGGCAAGGCCGTGTTTGATCAGCGCATCCAAAAAGGATGCGGCCTTTTCCTCGGGCGTGTCGCCCCTGACTGTAAGCTCGACGCCGGACAGCATCTTGGCGTTTCGCAGGACCATGTCGATGTAGTCCGCGAGGTCCCGCTGGTCGGAAAAGAGCGTGGCTCCTTTCATGGCCAGGACTACATCGGTCACCGTCGCCCCGCTGAAGACCTCGCCGTCGCCTTCCAGCGGCCGCCCGTCGAGGGCGGTGTTTCGGATCAGCACTCTCATGACGCTCCTCCTTGCATTCCGCCGGTCTCGTCCCCCGAAAACGCCGGAGGCCGGGTTTCGGGCCCGGCCTCCGTGAGGGGTTCCGCCTTTGGGGCGGGTTGTTCGTCTGGTTTCACTCTGCCCCGTTTGAAGGCAGAGTCCCCCGGCAGGGCGGCGATCAGATGCTTGCGTGCGGTCTTGAACTCGTCGCCGATGAGCCCCAGGTGGAGCAGGAAGACCCGGAAGTCGTACCGGGCGCTCTTAGGATCGAAGGACCGCTTGCGGCTCGATGCGGCCCGGCCGTTCAGCGCCTTAGCCGCCACGGCCAGGACCAGTTGGATATAGGCTTTTACCTTGCCCGCGTGGAGCGTCCCCTCGAACCAGCGGAACTCGACCGTGCCCCGGTACCAGACGTTGTGTAGGTTCACCCCGTGGTAGCGGGTGCTGTCGTAGTGCTGGGGCTGCCGGTTGTGATAACCGTACCAAATGTGATTGAGCTGGTCCCTGGTCCTGGGACGGCGGCGCTCGATCTGCGCGATGAGATCGTCGCTCACCGGTTTGCTGTAGTTGCGGCGGCGGGTCTCATTCACGCCCAGAGCGGTGAGGATGAGCGCTTCCTGTTTGTAGACGATCTTGGCGAGGTTGCCGAGGGTCCGGCCGTCAAAGGCTGTGGCGTCGACGTGGACGTGGATGCCGCAACGGTCGTCCACCTTGGCTCCGCAGGCCCGCAGCGCCCGGACGACCTCCTGGAGGACGGGGATGTCCTCGTAGGACAGGACGGGGCTCACCACCTCGGCCCGCAGGTGTACCGGCACATTGATGAGCGAGCCGTCGGATACCACTTTCCAAACCCGTCCATGACCGTCGGTGACCTCCCAGGGGTCGAAGCTCCCGGGGCTGCCGATGTGGCGGACTTGGCCGCCCGCCACCGACTGGATCGCCTGGGCCACCCGCTCGCGCGTCCGCTTGACTGTCTCGATCTCGATTCCGAAGTTGATCCGGCGTAAGTCCATGGTCTCTCCTTGCGTTCTGTAAGCCCGTTCCCGGCAAGGGATTGGCTCTTGTGTTCACACACATACAGGCTTCTTTCCGAACAGAAAGCAAGGCGAATTCGACACATAACTCCTTTGATTCCAATGAGTTATGTACATGGAAGCGTAACCCGCGGAAACACGCGGGATTACGGGATTTCCTGGCGTCCGAAGAAAAGAGAGGTGTTCCGGGGATCAGCTCCACTTCCAGTCGGTCCCGGTGTGTTTCTCCCACTTGCCGCCGCCCGCGAGGTCGGTGTTGAACCACTCGTCGCCCATGGAGGGATTGGGGATGGCCGCGTCGCGTTCGGCCTCGGTGCCGACGCCTCGATGGATGGCCTCCCGCGAGGTGAGCCCCTGGCCGAGCCGGTCCGGTCCGAGCAGGTCGCTCCAGCCGAGGGCCGGAGCCCGCAGACGGGAAACGAAGGTCCGGTAGGCGGTCGCATCTTTGGCCGCCCGGTAAAGGAGCAGCGAGGCGTCGGCGTCCCGGACCAGGCTCGGCGTGTAGCAGCGTTGGAGGAACGGCCCGCTGCCGTTTTTAAACACGGGGTTGATCTCGGCCTTGCGCCAGTGGACGCGGTCCCAGGACCATGCGTAGCCGATGCCGGCGTTTCCTGCGGAGCCCCCGGAATAGAGCATCCACCATCTCCCGTCCGGAAGCCGCTCCACGTGGGCCGCGGAGACGTAGCCGTTCGCGCCTTCCCAAGGCTGCGGGTCGATCAAGCCGGAAAGGATCGGGCCGCTTCCGATCAGTTTCCACTCGACGGCATCATCGGAACAGGCCAGACCGAGGCTGTCGTTGCCGCCGGTCGAGGCGATGAAATACATGGCGTAGCGCCAGGTGAAAGGTTTTCCGTCACCCGAGGTGGGCAGCGGGTTGTACCAGAGGAACGACGGCCCGTAATGGCCGCGGTTCCAGACCTGGACGCTTCCCTCGGTGACCAGATCGCCGGCGCACGGGGTGTCGCCCGTGAACGCGGCGGGATCAACCGACGGATCGCAAACAGCCGTGCGCAGACCGGCCATGGCGTAGGGCTGGCTGGGAACGTCCGGGTTCCAGTAGAGGATGCGCAGCCGGTTTACGGTCTCCAACGCGCAGACCATATGATAGCCGTTGGCCGCGATGCCGGTGACCTTTTTCTCCGTGTCCCAGGAGATGCCGTCGTCGGAGAAGGCGCAGCTCATTCCCGCGCCGTCGCCGTAATAGGCGATGAAATTTCGGACGCGGGTTCCGTCATGGAAAGCGCCCGGGGACCGGAGGACGCGGACATAATAAGCGCGCCCGGCGGTTAGAGGTAGAACCTGCGGGTAGCGGTGGTCGAACACCACCGGCGGCAGACCATCGGGCGGTTCCGCTCCGGAGGGGACCAGCAGCAGGCCGAGGTCCACCGCGCGCAGCAGGTCCGGGGTCATCGCCGGAACGACCGAGCTCTTACCCGGTCCGAGGGTTCCGGTGAACCCCGGCAGTTCCAAAATCGTGTCGGTGTTGCTCTTGATGGTGATGCTCATGGTTGGTTCCTCCCGGCCTGCGCCGCAAGCGCCGCGGCGGACAGGTCTTCATGCAGGTATCCGGCGTCCATCAGTTCCCGGTTGATCCGCCCGGCTTCGATCTCCTCCCGCCGGATGAGGGCCATGAGTCCGGAGAACGCCTCCGCGGCCTCCGGCTCAATACCGTGCAGTTCCTCGATGCGCCGCATGCGGGCGTCGAGATTGGCGAGCAGATCGAGGGTGTGATCCCGCAGGATGCCCTCGCGTTTTTCCTGTGGTGACGGAATGAACTCGGTCAATCCGCCTTGTCTTCGAACGATCATGACATCCCTCCGATCAGCTCAGCGTTGCGCCGAGGGTGTGAATCCTCGGGTACACCAGGTTGTTGCCGGTCATCTCCGCCTTGTAACGGACTTTGTTTCCGTTCGGATCGGAGAAGGTTCTGGTGAGCGTGTATTCGGTCCATTCCTGGTCGATCTCCCGCGTCGTCTGGATCGACATGGGTTCCCAGATCGCGCCGCCGTTGTTGGAGGCGAACCAGTTGATAGTCGTCCCGCTGGGGATGTTCATCTGGGTGTAGAGTTTGGTGGAGGAGACGCCCTGGGTGAGTTCGTTCTCGCGGTTCAGGTACGCTCCCGTCGTGTTGTTGAGATATCCGATGAGGTTTACGTCCTTGTAAATCAACGCCGGAGAGTTGTTGACGGCGTTGCTGGAGAACAGGGCCCGGACGAGCACCTGACTTGCCAGGTTGGGCAGCCGCTCCTCCTCCGCGGGCACGATGGCGTCCCAGAGGACGCCGCCGTCGGTCGAATACTCCCATGCGATGCCGGTGCCTTCAGGAGCGGATGAATATTCGTCCAGGTTCAGATCGCTGAACTGCACGCCGGTGATGGGTTGGAAGCGGACCTCTCCGCTGGCCTGGAAGTCGTAGCCGTAGATTCTCATGGTGAGATCGGAACCGTTGAGCGGGGTCCAGGTCTCGGCGTTGGAGCTTTCAAGCAGCACGCCGGCAACATAGGTCTGGCGCGTGATCACGCCGTTCTGTCCCAGTTGCCCCAGGGTGGCGACGCGCATGCGGTAGTTGCTGCTGTTGGTAAGCAGCACCACCGCATAGCTGGTTCCGGCTTGCGCGTAGAAGGGATTGGCGAAGACGACCTTGGTTTCGGTGTTCAGGTTTACGTCGCCAGGAGCCAGGACTTTTTCCGCAAAAATCATGCCGTTGGGCAGACCTGTGGTAACACCACGGATCTGGACCGTGACGGGGATGGACGAGTCCTTGGCGGTGAAGTACAGCCCTACGCTGGAGATCACCTTGTCCTGGGTGAAACTGAAGGTCTGCGCCAGAGGATCACTGCGCACGGTGACGATCTGAGTGCGCCAGACCACCTGCACCACGGGCACGCGGATGATGCGCTCCTCGACGATGCGCTCGATGCGGGTGATGATCATCGGGTCGTTGATCTGAATGCTGGCCCGGGCTGAGTACAAACCGTCGTTCATTTCCACGATGCGGTTGCCGTTGCGCACGTTCTCGGGAATGACGAAGGACGCGGTCACGCGGCCCGCCGTATCCGCATGGACACCCGAAGCCACCACCTGGCCGTCGCAGCGGATGGTCACGTTGTTCGCGTTGGACTGAAAGTTGGACCCGACCACGGCGATCCCGGTCTGGCCCCGCCTTCCGATGTTCGGCGTGATCTCGAGCGACGCAGCGGGTTTCTCGAACACGGCGTAGGGGTTGATGTTCTTGACCTCGGACCAGTCGGTCTGCTCGACGAGCACACGTTCCGTGGCAGGCAGCAGCGCGAGGCTGCCCTTGAACAATGCGTTGCTCGCCGAGGGATTTACCGTGAGTACGGTGGCCGAGGCGGCCCTGGCCGGTGCGGCGAAGCGGCGGACCCGGTCGATGCGGGCGCTCCACTCGCCGTGATAGATGTCGGACTGGGCGTCGTTCGAGAAGTCGTCGGAATAGACACCCTTCTTGGTCTGGGCGTCCCTGTTCTGCAGTTCATTGTTCATTTGGAACTGGGCGTCGTTGTACTTGAGGTCCTCGACGTCCTTGATGATCTCGTGGATCTGGTCCATGGTGATCCGGGTCAGCCCGAAATTGAAGACCGCCAGATCCACCGAGTTCGGCGGACAATCGACGCTGCACAGCCCGAGCGTACCTTCCGGGACGATGGGCAGCTTCGGCCAGTCCGCGGGAGCGCCTTCCAGCCGTTTGATCTCGCGGGTGGTGGCGTAGATGATGTCCTTGCGTCCGATGTAGTAGTCGTAGTCGATACTGCAGTTGGAGCCGCCCACCGGCTCGTCGCCGATGCTGGTGCGGCCGAAGTTGATGATGGAGAGATTGCCGGGTTCGACCTGCACCGGGGACATGGTCAGGCCGCTCGTGTTGGATGCGGGCGGGTTGCCGCCCACAATCTCGTCCACGCCGTCGTCGGTGTATGACGTAACCCCGGCGGCCACGTCCTTGAGCCGCTGGAAGTCCGCGCGGACCGTATTTTGCGTGCCGCGATAGATGCGGTAACCGGTCGCACCGCTGACAGGCAGCCAGGAGAGGCGGTTGATTTCCCCGGTCAGGGTGTCGCGGGACACGACCTTGGCCGAGTCGTACTGAGTCTCGCCGGTGGCGCTCTGAACGGTGACCAGGTAAAAATATTCGTCCGCCGCCGGGTGTCCCGAGCGTCCGAACCAGCCTCCGTCCACATAGTCCGTCCCTTCGATCATCTGTTTTGTGTAAGTCCAGCGGACGGTGTAGGTCGTGCCGATGGCGGGTTCGTTGCCCGAACCCAGCCAGTCCACGTAGTTTCCGGACTGCTGCCAGTCCGATCCTTCCTGGAAGACGGTCGCGCCCTGGCTCACCTCGAGGATGTCCACCACCGGGTTGGGGACGAGCAGGTCCTCCCCGCCGCCGACGGAGCCGCGCGTGATGTTGGAGACGATCTCGACGATGGCTTCGACCTGAGTGGTTTCCTTGAGCGGCGTGTTGTTGAGGGCATAGCGCCGGGTGCCGATCACATAAGTTTTCTGCTCGCCGCGGACCGACTTGACCGCCGTGGACTTGGGCACCAAGGTGGTTGTGGGCAGGTCTTTCTGCAGGCGGAACCCTTGGATGTAGGCGCGGCCCGCGTTGGTGATCACCTCGACGTTCTCGCCGTCGTTGTCGCCGATGAAGCTGTCGAGCCCCTTGACCAGATAACTTCCGGCCTGGTCGTAGGTGCGCTCAGCCAGATTCTGGAGCAGCGAGTTCAGCCCCTCGGCGGCGGCGAAGGCAAGTTGATCCTCCGTGATCGATGCGACCGTGATCCGGCTTCCGGGCAGCGTCCCAAGAAGGTCCTGCAGGTAGAGGTTCGATTTCTCGCGGACAGTGGCTGTCACATCGCCGGTCTCACGGTCGAACTTGTGGAGAGCGACCACCTTGCGCTGGGTCACGTTGTTGGGCAGCGCCTCACCGCTCGTGTCGTGATCCTTGAGCGATAGAATCCACTTCTCACGTTCGGCGGTGGGTTCGCCCGTCGCGGGATTGATGAGCACGGCGTCCTGGTTGTAGCCGTAGTTGTACTTGAGCAGCTCGACATAGACGTAATCCGCGCCGCTCGTCTTGGCCGGGTCGTAGGTGAGCACCGCGCCGGGCACGCGCTCCAGACAGCCGTCGATGTAAACCAGCCCCTCGGCCACGGTGAGCACATTGGCGGCGACCGTCACGCCGAAGCCGCTTACGATGGCCCCCTCCTTGAAGAGGATGTCCGCGAGCTTCCTGCGCTCCTGGTTGATGATGTCCTGCTGCTCGTTGAGCTCCGAGTCGAGCAGGTCCCGGTCCTGGTGGTAACGGACCCGCTTGTAATTTTTCGCCGGGTCGAACGTATCGCGCGAGATGGACATGGTCTTTCCTCCTATATCTTGATGACCCCGACCAGCTCAACGCGCGTGTCCGAGGTCTTGTTGAAGTCGGGGATGTTCTTCACTTCGTACAGGTAGCCGGGATCGAGCACCTCACCGGTCGGGTTGGTATCCGGGTGGTAAACACCGTTCGCCGCATAATCCGACTGCAGCCCGGCGATGTAGGCCACGTCGCCCCCGAAGAAGCCGTACTCCCGGATGGTGATGCCGTTGGCCTCGTTTTCCTCGAAGCGGAAGAAGACGCCGATGGTCTGGGTCTCCTCGGCGGTTTCGATGTAATGGATGCCGTTGACGATGAGCGTCCCTTCCGGATCTTCCTTGAGAAAAGTGCGCTTGTACTGCTTCTTGCGGGCCCGCTCGTTCTTGAGCGTCGTCTGATCGATGTCCGGGGCGGGCGGATTGATGGGATCGGTGAACGTGGCGTCGCCCTCGCCGATGGCGCAGTGGGTAATGCCCTCGATGGGATCGCCCATGAGCAGCCGTGCGGTGAGGATGCGGCCCGTTTTGACAATGAGTCCAAGTGACATTCGTATTCCTCCTTCAGGTCTGGATCGTGTGGCCTTCGCGGATCAGCACGGCGAAGACGGTCTGGCGCGCTTCCGCTTGACGGGATGTCTCGCGCACTACAAGTTGTTTCGAATCCGCCGTCCGCTCGATCTCGGCGAACACCGCGCAGCGGGTATCGCTCCGCCGTTCGACCGGCCGGTGAATCCGGACGGCTGCGTCGGAAAGGACCGTCGGGAAACGGACCACCCATCCCCGCAGATCGAAGCTCCGCAGGACCGGCCGCACGATCACGGCCTGGATGTCGGCGGGGGTGTTCACCTCAGCCGTGATCCTCAGGGCCGTGTCCGTGTCGTGGCGGATTGTCCGCGTCTCGGACGCCGCTCCGACGGCCTCGAACACGACAGCCGGGAAGGCCGGCATTTGGGAGCGGTTCATCGGAACCACGGACCCTGCGAAGGGCCGGACGGAGAGAGTGTTTCCGCTACGGATTGCCACGTCTCAGCCTCCCGGTGATCCTGTTCGCCTTACCGACGTTCCGGACCACCCGGAACATCGAGGTCAGGCGTCCGGCGTTTGCCGAAATCTCCTTCTTGGTGCCTTGCTTCACCGCCATGGGATCACTCCTTCACCGCGCACCATCCCGGACCGGACAGGTTGAAGATCTTGTAGGAGGCACCGTTTAACGTGAGCACGTCCTCCGAATCGGCCGCACCGCTGCCGATGGCATAGACCTCGATCAACTCGCCGCGCAGTTCCTTGTAAGCCGCGGTTGTGTGCGCGACGAGCCAGGGGAACATGGTGACCAGTCCGAATCTTTGGTCGGGATTGGCGGCGGTGTGGAAATTGCCGTGGGCCGCGGCGCATGATCCGGTCTGTCCGGCCGCGCTCGCCCACCCGTCGAATTTGTTGATGGCGTAAATACTGCCCGGGGACTGGTAGTGGCCGACTACGACCGGCTGCGGGTCTTCGCCGATCTTGGCTCCCGCCGTGTAGGCGCTTACGAGGCTCGCCAGAGTGACCGTATTGGGGGTGGAAACCGTGTCGACGGCGGATACCTGGGCGCGCTCGATCCCGACGTCGTCTTTGATGATGTAGCTCAAGCCGACCGTAAAAAGGGTGGCGTCGTTGACCTGCACCGTGATGTCCGCGCCGGGTCCGGCCGCCGCCTGGGTGACCGCCACCGCCCCTGACCAGAAGCGTTTGATCAGACCGCTGTAATGCCCGTAGTAGGTGGCGACGATCTTGATGACGATGAAAACGTGATCCTTGTCGGCATAAATCCAATACAGGAAAGCCGAAGCGTCCACGGTCTTGATGTAGGTGTAGCTGGTTTGAAACGCCTCTTTCACGCCCGCGTGCGTCACCGCATCCCAATATAGGTAGGCCCGGACCGCAATGCGGTCGGCCGCCGTGTCGTTGACGAACCGGAGGAAGATGTCCTCGGCTCCGCTCTCTCCCGTAGACGCCAGCACGTAGCTGGGCTCGGCGTCGCCCGACCTGTCGTCGTGAAGCGACCATCCAACCGTTCCCACCAGGAAATCTTTCAGGCGGACGAGGAAGTCGGTCGTGTTCGAAGCGGTCCCGGATACATTGTGATAGGCCATGCGTTCCTCCTACAGGATCGGATTTTCCGTGCCGGTGAGCCGGAGTTTGAGGTCGGTCTTGTTTTGCACCGGCGTTCCGGACGGCACCGTGCAGCGACGCCAGAACGAAAGGGTCACGTCGTGGGCTTTATCGCCCAGGTTGAGCGGTGCGCCGCCGACGGCGGTATCGAGACCCGCCTGCGTCAGGGCCAGCACGTACCAATCCGACTCGTCGCCCCCGGCTACATCCACCGGTTCGATCACCAGCCCGGTATAGTCGTACCCGGAATAAACTGCGGCACCCGCATCATGGGCGGCCGGGATTGTGCCGCCGTAGCCACGTTCCACCGCGAGGACGGTCGTCCCGCCGCCGCTCAGGATGCGCATCTGTTCGTCGTCGACGATGATGATTTCGCCGTCGGTGAAGAGAGGTGCGAAGAGCTGGAGCGAGGTTTCCCCCGATGCCAGGGCCGCGGCGAGGATCGTCTGTTCGTTGGCCACGAACAGCTCCTTGTCTTTCGCTTCCCCGTCCGTGCCGTTGTAGGTGTCGTCATCGGGATTCGCGAGGTCCCCTTCGGATACTTGCAGGGTCAATGTCAGGTTTTCGTACAGATGTATCGCCATCGATCTCTCCTATGCCGCCGGCCATTGGGTGACCGTGTATTGGTTCGCCGCCGCCTCGAAACCGGCTGTCGCCTGAGCGTGATCGTCCCGCTGGCGGAAACGCCAGCGAAGGCAAGACTTCGACTTACGGAAGCCCGAGGCGTTGAGCGGCATCGAGCCGAGCCGCATGGGCCGGGTCCGGTCCACGGACAGGAGCAAGCCTGTGTGATTCAGTCTGCGGCGGTTGAGCAGAAGCGTCTCCACGCGTCTTCTGCGCGGAATGCCTGTGTCCACGTCCATCTCGAAGGATGCGCGGGCCTCGGTCACATAGGCGTCGGTCAGTTCGGCGAGGTTGAGCGCCTTGTTGTTCAGGGAAAAGCCGGGCCTGCGGGCGCGCCAGCGGTCCACGATGTCCCATGCGCCGGATACCTCCGACCACTGAGCGTCGGCGTAAGCGGTGATGAAAAGGTGACGGCCCACGGCCGCGCCGGAGACCTTGTCGTCCCTTCCGAGCCTCGAATGCCCGACGCGGAACCAATGGGAGAGCCGCGACCGCTTCCCGTACCGGTGCGTGCGGCGGTCTCCCGTGAGGTCGGGCGCATCCTGGACGGCTTCCGAGAGCATGTCTTTCTGGCTGAATTTGATCCGGCAAGGCTGCGCGGAACGGTTCAGGCGCGAACGATTCAGGTCCTGGCCCGCCAGCCGGATGAACGAGACGCCGGGTTCCACTACGGGTTTGGTTTCGATCTCGCAGCAGAACGCCGCACGTCGTTCGCTGATCCACAGGTTCGGCAGGCGTTCGGCGTTGAGGTTGCCGGTGTTCAGGCGGAACCGGTGCGAGCGACCATGCCAGCGGGAGACGCACACCGCGGCTCGCTCGATATCCTGCATGAGCGTGGTGCCGTCGGTGATCCGCCACCAACCCCAGGTCTTGTTCTTGCGGGTGAGATGGAAATCCGTGTTCAGGGCATTGTGGTTGACCACGAACGTTTCGTGCAGATGCCCGAGGCACACCCGCTCGACGACCTTCTTTATGGCCGCCTCGAAATCCGACTCCATGGACAGGAGCGTGTAGAGCCACTGCAGGAAGAAGACCCGCGTACCCGCGGGATGATGGAAGGGCAGAGCGTCCCGGACTCCCTGGACGAGATTGTCGCTGTCGATGCGGTAGACGCCCAGGCTGTAGATCAGCCCGGGAAGCTTCGCCCTTCCGACAACCGAACGGCGGTTCAGACGCAGCGCCTTGTGGAAAGTCTCCTCGATGCGCCCTTCCCACCCGATGTCAACGAGCGATCGGCCGATGGCGGGTATGGTGCCCTTGCGCCGGTAAATCTCCACGGCCTCGCGGATGAGACGCCGCTGGACCGACGCGTTTGCGGTGGGATCGAAGCGGTGGCCGACGATCTCTCCGAGAAACGGCAGAAACCTTGCCTCGCACCGCCCGACGTCGAAGATCTCGGGGAAACGCTCGGCCAGAGCTTTGAGTTCGTCCAGGCTCGCGGCCGGGACCTTGAGAAAGGCATCCAGATCGCCGGACTCATCCTTTTCGCGGTAGAGAGGCGGAAGCAGGTCGATGAGTTTCTTTTCGAAGTAGGAGGACATCAGGACGCCCTCCGCACGTCGAGGTTGACTTGACCGAGCGCCGCGATCTGACCGGCGCGGATGTCGACGTCCTGGGTCGGCGTGTACATGCGCACGTGGCTCACGCCTCGCACGCCGTCCAGAAGCGCCACCAGATCCGAGAAATGGACCGGTGCGCCGAAGCTCATGCGGTCGAAGGCGAAGAAGTCCGCCAATGCCTGTTCGACGCGGCTTCGCACCAAGTCGAGGTCCTCGCCGGCATAGGCGAACAGCTCCGCGTCAATCGAGACCGGCCGATAGACGGGATCGAAGAGGTTGATCTCGACGGTGATGACTTTGCGCGATTCCAGGTATTCGGCGAGGTCCTGCTTGAGAAGCGTCGACGGCGGACCGCCGCCGTCCGGGGCCACGGCCAGGTTGACCTGGTAGTAGCGGATGTTCTTGCAGTCGTTGACGTCGAGGACCTGGGCCTTGGCCACACCGGGGAACCCCTCCGCCAAGGCCAGATAGTCCTCCTTGGTGACCGCTTTCCAGAGCGAGCGGACCTCGGCCGGAGCCTGTTTTCGGGCGTGCTCCAGCGTCTCGCGGGCGGCTCCGCCGGTCGCGGGGACCGGGTTGGTTACCGCGAGGGGAACCAGACCGCCGTCGAGGTAGATGGCCGTGATAAGCTCGGTGACGAGATTGGGACCCAGGTTGCCTTCGGCCCCGAGGGTTTCGAGGTACTCGAGCCGGATTTCCGCGCTGGAGTCGGGAACCGCTCCGCGCAATCCGTCGCCGAAGACGATCCGGGTGATGTCCAGCGCGTCGGTCTCCGCCATGAAGTGGCGCGAGTCGGAGCCGCTTTCCTGGAAGTGGGAGGCCTCGGTCCATTCCTGGTCCTGCACCCACACACGGATCGACCCGTGGGCGATTTCCTTTCCGGCCAGGATGATCGGATCGCCCGTGTCCCCGTCTGCCGTAAAGGTCTCGGTCTTGCGTTTTCCCTGGCGCGCGCCTGTATCGACGCTCGTCCGGCTCCGAGGGATCGTCGCGTCTTCGGCCGTCTCGAACACGATGTCGTTTTCTTCCAGACGGGCCCTGCACGTCGTTCCCGCCGGAATCACCAGATCCGCGTCGAGGGGCGCGGCCAGGGAAAATCGCAAAGCGGTGGTTGCGGCCACCGGCCCGTCGAGCCGGTAGCTGATGAGCTTGCAGAGGTTGATGACGTTCTGCCGCTGACGGGCGGTGGGCAGGAATGCCTCCGCCGCCTGGGCGTCGAGATAGTAGGCCAGCATATCGCCGATGCCGCAGAAGAGTTCCAGCAACACCACGCCGAGGTCGGAGGCGTTGAAGTCGGTCCAGCGGTCGGTGAGCTGCGGCACCCGCGCCAGCAGTTCCCGGCGCAGGGAGTCGTAGTCCTTGTTCGTGTAAGCGATGCTCGCTTTGCCCATTTCCGTTCGTCCGTTGCGGTTCGGTCACAAGTGGTCCCGCCGGACGATCCGGACGAGGACCCGCTTGTTACTTACCGGCGACGGAGCGGAACTGTCGGGGCGGAGCGGATTGGCGCGGTTCGCGGTAGAAGGGATAGACCAGGTTGCCTTCCACCTGGCTTTGGATGACGCGATAGGCGATGCGGACCGGAAGAAGGTTGCTGTCCTTATTGGAGGGGGAATCGTCGAAGGACACACCGGTGATGACGATCCGTTTCTCCCAGCGCTTCACGGCTTCGATCACGTAATGGCGGATCAGGCCCTTCAACACCTCGTCGTTGGGCTCGAACACCAAGTCCTTGAGCCTCGATCCGAATTCCGGTCGCATGAAGCGTTCGCCCGGCCGGGTGCCGAGAATCTGAATGATGCTCTCGTGGATGTGTTCGTGTTCGGTGGAGGTGGCCGAAGAGACCTGTGCGCCCCCGGACCGCCGCTGAAAGCGGAAGGGAAACTTCAACCCGCGTCCGAGGAAATCCAAAGCCATCAGTCACGCTCCTCGCAGATGCAGCCGGGTGGGCTATCCGAACCTGGGTCTCCATTGGAGCCATCGTCGTCCGGGAAATGAATGACCAAGTCCAAGCCGTTCGCCATGGCGACATGGATCGTACCGTCGGCCTCGATGACGCCTTTGTGACCGCTTTCCATGGCCGTAAAGCCCTTGGCCCCGCCGGGGACCAGACGAACCTCGATATCCTCTCCCACGCCTTCAATGCGGGAAATGCCGAGCACCACCGAGGTGCCCGCGGGGTTGCCGATCATGGCCGTGCGCTCTGACTGGAATACATCCAACCGGTATCCGCCCGGCAGCTCGATGCGGTAGCGTCCCTGCGCGGTCTGGTTCGGATCGATGTCCAGGGGAAGCCCCTCGATCCCGGCCGCTTCATGGGTCATCCGCACCGCCTCGGGCTTGAGCGTAAGCTCTCGCCCATCGGGAAGGGTCACCAGGCCGCCGCGCGCGGGTTCGAGAAGGGCCACAGAGCCATCCATGCCGATGGCCGTCAGTCTTCCGTCCGGTCCCACCCGAACCATCACGCCGTCGGCCAGGGTGAAAAGGCGTCCTCCGTCGGGAAGATCTCTCACAACAGTGCCGGCGGGCATCGTGACGAAGGGGTCGAAATCCGGCGGCATTGGTTGATCAACGGCCTGCATGTATTGCTGCGCGCTTTCTGCGTGAGCCTCCAATACCGTTTGCGCTTCCGCCCGCAGGGTTTCGGAGGCGTCGTGACTCTGCTGCAGAATGCCTTTGATCTCGGCTATGCCGTCTCGGATCTGCTGGAGATAGGGCGGCTCACCCTCGCTGTCCGTCACGCCGAGCCCGTCGGCGATCAGACGCGCCAGCGCCATGAGTTCATAGTGGGATTCCGAGGAACTCGTCTGCTCGATGATCGGCCCGCCTTCTTCGCCGTAGCCATATCCGTCGCCGTATCCTGAACCTTCTTCATCCCACAGGGCCATGCCACACATCTCCTTTAGGACGGCTCACCGTATCCGCCGCCGTATTCCTCGATCACTTCGATCTCCACATAACGAACGCTGTCCCTCGATGGGGAATCGTAAACCATGATGATTGTTGCGCCCGTCCGCCAACCGAGCCTGACACGGCCTTCCCAATCGACCCAGGCAATGCTGGAATCGGTGGTCTCGTACTGCAACTCACCTCTTGGCATGCCCCGAATCGAAAGAGGAACCGACATGGACCACCAACTGCGCGTGACCCTGATTTTTTTCGGAAATACATCCCAGTAGCGGAAATACATTTCACCGAATTCCATTGCTCGCCCCCTCAATCGTCGTTCGTGTCCAGGCTGCCTGTCACGATGATCGCGCCGCAGGCCGTGATGTCACCGATGCGGGCGTTCGGCAGCCCTTCGGTCGCCGTGTCGAGACTGCCCGTGACGATGGGCGTTACGCCGTGACCCGGTATCGGGCAAACGTGCAAGTCGCCCAGTCGCGCCGCGGGTCTTCCGTTGACGACGGTGCGAAGCGCTCCTGTGACGATTACGCCTCCGTGGCTCGAGATGTCGCCGAGTCTCGCTTGGGGTCGAGCCATGACTATTTCCCCGCCAGAAGGTGGATCAGAAAGCCGACAATGCCGCCCACGGCACCGCCGACGGTAAGCACGAGACCGATCACCTTCCACATGGTCTCGACGCCCATCTTCTCGTTCATTCCCGTCTGCAGGTTCTTGATGTCGTCCGCATGGCGGCGAAGGTCGTCCTGAATGTTCCGCACCAAGAGGTCCACATTCTCCTTGTCCGATTTCTTCTCGATCTCGCGTTCGATCTTCTCTAAGCGTGCCTGGATTTCCCGCCGGTGGTCTTCGAGGATGGTGCGGAACTCAGCGCGCCATGATTCAAAGGTGCGCGCCAGAAGACGTTCGCTTTGCTCCCAATTACACGGCGGTTGGCCGAGTTCACGTTCATCCATCGGGGTTTCTCCTCTTCAATCTGAACTGCTCGCGAATCTGAAGGTCGACTTCGAAGCGCTCGGACAGGCCACGACGTTCCAAGGCTCTTGAAATGGCCTCCCGAGACCATTGGACCTGTTCCAATCTCATCTCATGAGAAACGGATTCAGGATGGATGCGGTAATGGTAAAGAGGTTTCTGGATACGGCGGATCTCGGTGATTTCCGAAAGGCGCAGGCAAAGGTCATAATCCTCGGCGCATTGAAACTCGTCGTCGATGCCGCTGGCCTGCTCGAACACCGAACGCCGAATGAGACGAAAATGGAAGGTCATAAAATCGAGAAGCAGTCGATCTTTGGAATATGGAATTCGGCAACGCCTGCCGTAACTCTTGACCTGGTCGGCGGCATCGATGACCTGGTAGTCCGTATAGACCATTCCGACGTTCGGGTTTTCATTTAGCACCGCGACCGTTTCCTCCAACGCCGTGGGAGCGAGCGTATCGTCGCTGTCCACCCAACACAGGTATGGCCCGAAGGTGTCGGCCAGGGCGGCTTTCAGGGACCTGACGGCCCCCCGGTGGTTGCATGCGGCAATACGGATGCGTCTGTCTTTCTTGGCGCATTCGATAACGATTTGGGCGGTCTTGTCGATCGAGCCGTCATCCCAAACGAGCAGATCGAAGTCTGTATAAGTCTGAGCAAGCACGCTTTCGATGGCCCGGCCGATATATCGCTCCCGGTTATATCCCCTGATGATTATTGAAACAGTTGGATACATAAGTTCTTCCTCTACGGGTTGATCAACACCTTGTTCGTCGAGCGGATGACGATGTTCCCCATGACGGCGTCCATGAGGATCATGCTTCCGGACTTGTCCGTGGCTTGGATGCGCTCCTGTCCTCCGGCCGCGTTCATCACGACGACTTGGCCGGCCTTGTCCGTGAGGCGGATCATCTCGGTCCCGGCGGTGGAATCGATGAGGATTTCCTGTGTGCCGCAGAGTCCCCAGATATGAACCTTCTCCTTGCCCTTGGTGGTATCGATGAGAATCTTCTGCCACCGGGCGCGGGACTTGTCGCAGGACTGGATGTGGATTTTTTCCTTGTCCTTCCACGCCTCCCAGCGCACGAACTGCCGGCACAGATCGGTGATCTCGATGCGGGCCTTCTGGTCCTTGATGTCCGAGTCGATGTCGAGCTGGTCGCCCTGCTCGGCGTCCTTGGTTCCCCGGCGGCGCGCATTGCCGGTCTGAACGTCGCGCTTCACGCGGCATTCCATATGAAGAATCTGCCCGGCCCGGTCGATGACCTTGAGGAACTCCTCCTCGTCGCGGTCATCGAGAACGATGGTGTGTCCGGTCTCGGTCTTGAGAAGAACTTTGCGGCGCGGGCAGTAGTACGGCGGGTGGCCGTGGTGTTTCTTGTGCTCCAGGTCGTCCCGCCGGTCGGGCTTGTGTTCGAGCTTGTCCTCACAGTCGATGCAGGTCGGGTCGGAGCACAGGCGTTTGGATTCCTCCGGTTGTTCGCCGGGGTTTGTCTTGGCCAGCCACACGCCGGACCAGATCGGGTACTGGACGTTGCCCCCTTCGAATTCGGCCCAGACGGACGCGCCTTCCTCGGGGATGAGAAACACGCCGATGTCCTCGTTTCCGCCGTAGGCAAAGCAGGGCCACGCCCATTCAGACCAGTTCTCCTTGCCGGTTCCGAGCACCGCAGGAATTTCGAGCCGGCAGCGGCCGAGCCGCTCCGGATCGTTGTTGTCCCTCAAGAACGCTCTATACTTTCCGTACCAGCGGTTTTTATAGCGTTCCTCGTGCTGGCGGTCCTGTGTCTCGATCACGATTCGTCCCTCGGATTACTTCAGCGGCAGGAAGCCCCGAAGCACCTCGCGCACGATGCGGGTGACGGTTCCGTCCGGCGTCTTCTTCGGATCGGCCTTGGCCACGGCATGACGAAGGGCGTCCTGCGCCGCGGTTTCGAGCTTGAGTTCCTGGCCGGCGACGCCGGTTTTGACCTCTTTCGCTCCGAGCCGCTCGATGACGCCGATCACCGCGTCAAGTGCCGAGGCCTTGGCCCGCCCCCAGGCCGTGAGCTTGATGACGGTAATGAGCGTCACAAACAAGGTCGCGATGAGTTCCTTGTGGTCCAGGACGAAAGTCAGAATCTGTTCAAGCTGTTGCATTGCGTTCACCTCCGTTGGTTTTCATGGCTTCTTCGAACGAAACGTATTTGCCGCCGAGGTGTCCCCATCGGGTCCGCACCTCGCGGATGTCCACGTGGACAAATCCTTGCTCCGGGTAGACGCCGATTCCGCCGTTACGGAAGGCGGCCACCTGCTCGGCGAGTTCGTACATCCCGGTGACGGATAAGCTCTTGATCACGATGTCCGCGGCGTGTCCGCGCAGATGCCGACTCTGTTTTGCACCGCCCACCGCCCGGTTGTGCTCGGGGCAGCGGTAGCCGCTGGTGACGCGGATTGGAGCGTTTGCGAGGTCTCGCAACTTCTGGAGCGCATCCACCAGGCGTGGATCGATGTCGGCCTTGCCGCAGCAACGGCAGGCGAACTCGCTTCTGGAGAAATTCCGGCTCAGATCTCCCATGTGTCTTTCCTCCTTACAGCCTCCGCCCGCTGTCCGCGTCGATGGTCACCATCGGCGGCGGCTCTTCCTTCGGCGTTGGCGGAGCTTCCTGGTCGTTCTGCTTGCCCTTGGCCTCGTCCGACTTGTCGCCGGCCCCTTTGCCCAGGGCGTTTTTCTTGAGTTTCAGTTCGCAGTGATATCCGCCCTCGCCGAAAGCGTGGCGGACCGAATGGCAGTAGTAGACGCCCGAGAATTTGCGGCCCACGCCCTTGACCTCCACGTTCTGCTTGGCGCGCAGCGCGGGGATACCGATGGTCACCGCGTCGGCTTCCACCTGACGGAGTTCCGCCTCGCGGAATTTTCCCTCTGAGAGGTCCTGTGCCGGTTCCTGTCGGGGCTCCTCGTGAAAGCCCTCGGAACGGTCAAAGGTGGGGACCACCTGCCCGGACTCCTGCTCCTTGTAAGCCCCTTCACCGGTGTTCCCATCCACCAGATAGGTCCGTTTCCCCAGCGAGGTCCGCTCGGGAGTGGTATCGTTGTTAGCCTTGTGCTCGACCGGCTCCTTCTTGCGCGGGTCCACGCCCACGGCCTTGGTCTCGACGCCCGCTCCCTTGGCCCCCTGCGATTGCGTCGAGGGGCGGAATGAACGCAGAACGCCTTTGCGGTCGGTGAAGTACTCGAGGATCGCGGCGGGCTTCTTGTCCAGATCGCGGGGATGGAAATGCAGCTCGTCGTCCTGGATGTAGAAGACGTATCCGGTGACGCCGTCGCCGTCCTTGTCCCGCGCCTTTCCGGCCAGTTCCTTGAGAAACTGGGCGTCGGAAACGTTACTCTGCGTTACGCGCAGATGGCGGGCTTTCGTGGGCGTAACCACCGGACTGAGGCCGTTGGCCCCTGCGATCTCCTCGGCGATCTCGGAATAGAGGATGCCGGGCGCGGGCTTCTGCCAGACCTTCTGGTTCTCTTTCCCGGCCAGCTTGAAGCCTTTGTCGTAGGCCTTGATGCGAATGGTCGGGTCACCGTCCTCCGGGAAGTCGTAATCGATGTCCTTGATGACGGCTTTCTTTCGCGGCGAGAGATTGCCGACATACCCGAAGCGTGCGACGATCTCGTTGCCCTCTTGGAACAGGGGATCGTCGACGAACTGGAGGTTCCGGTCGGTGACCGCCAGCTCCAGGACGTCGAGTTCCTCCTCGTTGTCCTCGAAGACGAACGAAGTGATCTCTTGCGTGATATCCGCCGAGAGGGTCTGCCCCTCGATCTGGATCAGAAAGGTCGGTTTGAAGGTGTCGATATCCATGCGCCGGTCTCCCGTCGGTCCGCCTGAAGGACGGACTCCACCGGATACTTACCGGCGCGCGGCGCGAGGTGTCGGGATGGATGGATGCGTCCGGGGGCTCAGTCCAGAAGCCGCATGCTGACGTGTTCCGCCGAGGGGATGCGTAGGATGGTTCCCGGCGTCAGTTCCAGAGGGAAGAAAAGGTCGTTGTAGTCGCAGATGATCCACCAGAGATCGGCCTGTCCCAGATAGCGATGGGCCAGCAAATCGACCCGGTCCCCCTCGATCACCTTGTGAAACCGGTCGTCGTGGCGTGGCTTGCCTGCTGTCGGAAGACGCGTGCCCAGGAAATCCCCTTCTCCCGACGTGTAGAGAATGGATGCCGCGTATCTGGATCGACGTCCGATCATCCGCGCACCTCCGAATAGTCCACGGACTGGTCGATGTACTCCTCGAGCAACACGTCCACCTCCGCATGCTGAGGCAGCAGGTTGTCCCGGTCGAACATGTGGAAGAACCGGGCCTTCACCTGGCGGACGACGCAAAGCACGCCCGGATAGAGGTCTCCGAACATGAAGATCACCCGGTGCGGAGCGTTCTTGAGCATGGTTCCTGCGTGTTCGGGATAGAGCAGAGAGCGCAGCCAGTCCACCGACTCCTTCACGGACCCTTTGAAGAAGACCAGCTTGAAGCCGATCTTGTGCGGCTCGCCGGCCACGTACTGGTAGCGGGGATGGCTCATGCCCGGAATCTTGATGGCCGCATAGGCCGTGCTCTTCTCGTCGACGATGTCGTTCGGGTTGTACTGAAAATCGAGGTAGTCGCCCGTGTCCACGTCCACCAAGTACGCGGTGATCTCTTTCTGGTCCCAAGCCACGGCTACAGCACCTCCAGTTCGACCACGGGCTTGCCCAGACGCCTGGCATGATCGACTTCCCGGCGCATGCCGTCGGAAAGACCGTCGCCGGTGAACACCCAGACCTCGTCGCAGATCTCCATGAACGTCAGGCCGCAGGCGATACCTGCCTCGCGTTCGGACGCCTTTTCGTCATCCAGGAAGCGTGTGTAGAGAAGGTGCGGCGCGAAGGGCGCGCAACCGCGTGCCACCGCCTTCCGGCAGAGCCGTTCGGCGGTCGCCGTGTTCCGGGGAACGTCCCCGGCGTACCGGCTGCAAATGAATACTCGTTTCATGCGTTCCTCACAGCGTCTCGTAGTTTTTGATCTTGCGCTCGCGCAGGTCCCGGTACACTGAACGGGCCACCTGCCGTCCGTCGAGCAGCGTGGTCACCGACACCTCGATGGGCCGCTCGCCGAGCTGATCCAGTTTCGCCAGCAAGGAATCGAGCGCCGGACCAAGCGTCTCTCCCGGAGGTACGGCCGGCATCCTGGACTCCGTACCGAGCGCTCCTTTGGTTTCGCCGAGAAGACGGGCTTGGCCGCTGGGAAGAAAAGCGGCCGGTTGCTGCATCTGCGCGGTCGATATGGTGCTTTCCATATCGGAGGCGACCGGTGGAGTCTCTCCTGCCATGACCGGGGTGAGCGCCAGCGTTCCCGCCAACATTGCCGGAGCGGCGATCTTTCCGGTCAGCCCGGTCATGAAGCCGAATGCGCGGGTCATGGCCTCGGCGGGCGCGGACGCCGCTTTGGTGATGCCTCCGGCCAGGGTCTGAATCAGCGCCGCACCGCTTCGGGTCAGGTCCGCGAGCGGGCCTTCCTTGGCATCGGAGAAGGGCAGCAGATTCCGCACGAACGAAAGGGCCGACTTCGCCGCCTGATACGGCGCGCTCACGGCGGACTTGATACCCTCTCCCACCGCGGTCATGAACGCCTTTCCGCTCTCGAACGCCGATCCCGCCAGTGCGGACACGCTGGACGTCAGAGATCCGAAGGCGCTCGATGCGGAGGTTTTGATTTGTTCCCATGCGGACGATGCGACCGATGCCAAACCCTCGAACGGGGCCTTGATCCACTCCCAAGCGCTCTGCGCCATGGTCTTGAGGCTGTCCCATGCCGTCGACGCCGTGCCGGTGATCCGGCTCCAGGCGGAGGCAGCGCTTCCGGCGATCCAGTCGAAGGGCGCGGAAAGCAGCGACCAGGACGACTGAAACAGCGAACCGAACCGGTTCCATCCACCCTGCAGAAGGTTGGCGATTCCATCCCAGGCCGCGCCGGCAAAGGTTTGAACCCGGTCCCAGGCCGCTCCCGCGGAACCGGCGATCCACGAAAAGGGCGTGCTGACGAGCGACCAAGCCGTACGCCCGATGCTCCCGAGGCTCCCCCAGAATCCGATTGCGGCGCTCGCGATGCCGTTCCATGCGGTCCCGGCTGCGGACTGCATCCAACCGAAGGGCGCGGACAACACGCCCGCAGCTCCACGCCCGAGCGTTATGAGCCCGTTCCAAGCGCTCGATGCCGCAGTACTGACGCTACGCCAGACGGCGGATGCGGCTTCCGCCCCTGTCCTGAACGGCCAGGTGACCGCGGAGAGAATGCCGCTTCCCAGGCTTTTCAAGCCGTTCCATACCCAGCGGACCGCGTCCAGCATCCCTTGCAGCGCCAGACCCAGCACCTTGCCCGGCAGGGAGAGGACGCCGAGCATTCCCTTGGCCAGTGTTTTGAGGATGGCCGCTCCGGAGCCCGTGAGGTCAGACAAGGGACCGGTCTGCGCGTCTGAAAAAGGCAGCAGTCTGCGGAGCCAACCGAGAGCCTTCTTGATCATTTCGAACGGATAGGTGACCGCCGACCAGATGCCTTTGCCGAAGGCCACGAGAATCGCCTTGCCCGCCTCGAAGAAAGTCGTGTCGCCGGAAAGAAATCCCCGGACCGCGCCGAAGATCTCGGCCAACGTCTTGACCAGCGGTAGGTCCATAAAAGCGGCCGCCAAAGCCGATGCCGCGGAAACGAAGAAGCTCCCAACGGCGGAGAAGAGTCCCTTGATGAAATCCCAGACACCGACGATCACGTCCCGGGCCCAGCGGAACGGCGTGGCCAGAAAATCGAAGACCGCGCCGCCGACGGCTTTGAGCCCGTCGAGCACGGAGAGGTCACCGGTGAGTACCTGCCAAACCGCGTAAACGACGCGGGCCGCCATGCGGAGCGCCTCGACCAAAAGCCGGACCGGCAGAAAGAACTTGTAGATGAACTTCCCCGCCTCGATGAAAGCGGTGACGATGGTCTTGCCGAGCCAGACGACCGCGCGCACCACCCAAGCCACAACCGTGATGACGGCCGCCAGGTTGTAGATGACGAATTTGAGGAGATACGCGCCGACCTTGGCGATCACACCGAGAACCGTGCCGAGGGTCTCTCCGAGACTCCGGTAGGAGGAGGCGTCGGCGGAAGAGGCCGCCAAGCCGAAGATTTCAAGGACCGAGAAGATCGCCTTATACAGCGTGCCGTAAGCCTGCATGAGCGCCCGAACCGCGGGTTCGAGAATCGCTCTGATCTTTCCGAACGCATCGGAGAAGGCCTGCCACAAGCCGGTCAAAAACTGGCGCACCCGGTGGTAGATGCGAAAAACCGTGACCACCAGTCCCATCAGTCCGGCCCGTTCGAGCTTCTGGGCCAGGTCGGCCGACATGGTCCCGGCTCCGCCGGAAAGCGATGTAACGAGCGCCCGGATTCCCTGGAATACGAGTTGCACTTTTTCCCACGCGCCGAGGATGGTGTCCCTGATGCCGGCGAAGTTGGTCTCCCAGGCTCGTTTGAGGAGATAGACGGCGAGTACCACACCGCCGATGATCGCTATCACCGGAAGGAAATATGCGGCGAACGCGCTACCTACACCGGCGATTGCCGCGCCCATGGCGGCAAGCCCCGCCTTGATGGCGGGGAGCATCAAACCGATGGTCCCGGCCGCGGCGATCACTCCACCGACGACGACCAGCACGGCACCCAGGGCCATGGACAAGGTCAGGAGGACCCTGGTCAAGCCCGGCATCGAACGTGCGAGCTTCTGAAAAAACAGGACGGCCTTCGATATTCCCTGGATGATCGGGGTGACCACCGGCAGAAGTGTGCGGCCGAGAATTTCAGCGAGGTTTCCGACCTGCTGGCGCAATAGCTGAAACTGACTCCCGATGTCCATGTTCATGGCCCGCGCCATTTCCTCGGTGACGGCGGTGCCGCTTTTCATAGCCTGCTCGATGGTGCGGATGTTGCCCTCCAGGGATTCCATCCCCTGGGACATTTGGAGCAGAAACTTCACCGCCTCATCGGAGCCGAAGGCCTTCTTGATCTGGACCTGCGCGGCAGCCTGGGTAAGGTCCGGAAAGCGCGACTTGATCTCCTGAAGAATGGGGATGACCCCCTTGAGCCTTCCTGTGGAATCCACGAAGGACAATCCCAATTGTTCACCGGCCTCGGCCGCCTTCATGATGAACGCCTTGTAAAGTGTTCCGGCTTCCGAACCGGGCATGGTGGTCTGCAATTGCCCGAGAATAGCCAGTTGCTCCTGGAGCGGGATGTTGGAAGCGGCGGCGACCGCGCCGATGTTCTTGACGGCTTCCGCCATCTGCGCCCCGGTGGTCTTGAAGGACGCTACGGTCTGAGCCATGGCCCCGGAGAAAGCCTTGGCCCATTCCATGTCGGTCATATCCGCCATGATCGGCTTGAAGATGCCGTACCCGGTGGTGAAGGTGCCGACCATCTCCTGGATGCTGGCCTTGGTGGCCTTGGCGGTAAGCGCGGCCATAGCGGAGAAGGTGCCCACGGCTTCGTCGGAGAGGCTCGACAACGCCGACTTGACGTCATAGGCCGCGCCGATGAACTCGGCCTTGCTGTAACCGGCCCAAGTGTTGGTGAAGCTCTCGGAGGCGTCCTCGAGGGCGCGAAGGTCCTTGATTCCGAGCGACGCCATTTCGCCCAGGGCCTTCTGGGTCGCGGCGGTGGAGGCGATGAGTCCGACGGGCACGGCCATGAGCGCAAGCCCCGCGCCGATCATCATGGTGCCCTTTTGGATGCGGTCGAGGTTGCGCGTCATGCGCTCGCTGGAAGCCGCCACCGTCGCGTCCAGCGACTGCATGGACGACTGGACCCGGGCCGCGTTCTGCGAGAACGCGTCCTTCATCGAGACGATGATGCCGAGTCCGAGATCTCCGTTCATGTGCGCCTGCGCTCCATTTCTTCACGCTCAAAAGCAAGCTGCCGCTCCAGTGCCTCCACGAATTCGCGGCGGACCGAGAGCGGCAGCGCCCGTGTTTCCGAGAAACCCCAGTGGAGCCCGCCGTAGGCGAGGAAAAACGCGTCCCTTACAAGCGAACTCCGGGGAATAAAAAACCCGGCTCCGCCTCCAAGCGGGTGCGGATGCGCATGCCGCAGGAGTCGCAGTCGGTCTCCACGGTGGTGTCGATGCCCGCGTCCACCCTCAGCATTTCCTGCCGGAGGGCGCTGCGGTCACGCATCGACATGTCGTTCATGAGCTTTTTGCTCGGCGACGCTCCGTCCACGTCGATAATTCGGATCAACATGGCGGAGGAGATGGAAGGCTCTTTGAGTGCGGCCAGGCGTTTCTCCTTGTGGCCGTCCAAATAACCGAACCGGACCTTGCCCCCGGAACCGGGCAGCGTGAACGCGAACTCCCGTTCCTCTCCGTAAGGCGTGACCTCCAGCTCCTCGATGTTGACCGTGACGGCGTTCGCCGCTCGGCAGGCGGTGTTCGGGCAGGTCAGTTCCAGCTCGACCTCATCGCCGAGGGAGATCTGACGCAGCCGGACAAGAACAAACAACCGGTCTCCGGAGAGGAGGTCGAGCACATCCTTCACCGTCGGTTCGTCATTGTCCCCCAGCCGCACGATGCAGTTCTTGAGCGCCTGGTTCACAGCGTCGCCGGTGCGGATGAGACGCTGGTTGGTGAGCAATTCCTCCTCGGCCCCGGTCATCTCCCGAAGCTCGATCTCGAGGCCGCTCGGCAATTCAAAGGTGTGCATGATCTACCTCCTCGGATCAGGTCCAATACTGGAAGCAAATGCTGAGCTTCTCGATGGTGTTGTCGGTGTTCGCGCCCTCGAGTTCGTCGTACTCCAGGACCTTGATCCACGCGCCGTGCAGGGTCCATCGTCGCGTTTCGTTGCCGGTTCGGTCGTAGCGGACGAGGTCGATGTCGCGCATGTAGTCGTTCGGCAGGCCGCCGACCACGGCGTTGACGTCCACCTGTTTCTTGATCCACTCCCTGGCAGCCTCGTCGGAACCGTCCTGGAGAATCCCCTTCTCGAGGGTGATGTCCTCGAACTTGACCCGACCGGCCACCTTCTGGTCGAACATGGAACCGGCGGGCGCGAAGGCCACCTCCTCGAACTCGGTCTTGGGTTCCTGGCCCTTCTTGAAGAGCGCCACGTCGAAGCCGTTCACCTCGACGGCGAATTGCCAGTTTTGATACAAACTCTTGGGCATGTTGCCGCTGCGCATGGCTTACCTCCTTACCCGGTCTTGAATATCTCTTTGAAATCAGCCCCCGTGGCGGTGAGCACGAAGTTGAGCTCGATGAATTCCGCCGTCTTGGTCGGCTTGACGAAGACGCGCGCCACGAGTTCGTTGCGGTCGATCACGGCCGGGGTGTTGGTCTCCTCGTCGCACTGGACGGCGAAGTCGTAGAGCCCGCCCTTGTCCTTTATGTCCTGCATGAAGGGGTTGATCAGCCGGATCAGCGCCCGCCAAGTCTGCGGGTTGTTGGGTTCGAAGACCACGAAGCGCGAGGACTCGGCGATGGCTTCCTCGATGAACATCATCAGCCGTCGCACGTTCACGCGGTCGAGGGCCGAGGGCTGGCTTTGCAGGGTCTTTTGGCCCCAGATGTTGATGCCGCTGTCGGGGAAAGAAGCGATCACGTTGACGCCCTCGGGATAGAGGACGTCCCGTTCGCCCCGGCTGGTCTTGTAGCCCAGGGACAAGGCGTTGAAGACCCGGCCGCGGTCGATG